>ERZ651776.402-NODE-402-length-62233-cov-6.110898_pt1 | contig 62233 bp, 78 predicted proteins | sample MGYA00514761_ERZ651776 | MGnify/ENA metagenome assembly ERZ651776
TGTCCTGAATAGAAATTTCTAGACCACTGTGTTTGTTGCGCTTTATATCGTAGAGTTTTTTAAAGTGTTTTTCTACCTTGTTGCGCCCCTTAGGGGTACTGTCATCAATATCATACACTTTAGCAAGATTAAACTCATCAATCATATACGATACAAAAGGAGAGGACTCGGCAAAAATCAAGACCCTACTAACGGCGTCGTCTCCACCATAAAGCGTAAGGTTACCAGCCGAATCAAATAGCTTCTGTTCTTCGTTTGTGGGGACAAAGGTAGCGTATGCGGTATAGTAGTCGTCTAGAATCAAACTTACGAGTACTGCACTTAAGGTGGTTGCTAAAATTAGGATTAAAAGTGGCTTTTTCCACCGATATAAGATACCAACAATGTCCAATAAGGAATAGCTGTTTTTTTCTTTAGTCATTGTAACGAAATTTCTAGAATAGGATTAATACAATCGCAAAATTATAAAAATTAAACATTTTTTAAAGTGAATAATAAATTAAATATAACTATGACAGGGAGAACAGGTAATGTTTTCAAAAGATCAAAACAATTCTTCAAATGAAACATATGATGTTTTGCAAAAATCTAAAGGCCCTGCAAATGTTGTAATTGGCAATGGTGTAAAAATAATAGGACAAATACTAGATGCTGATTCAGTTCAAATTGATGGTACTGCAGATGTCACCATGACAACAGATAATTTAATGATTGGTGTCAATGGTGATTTAAAAGGTGATCTAACTTCGCACCATGTAGAAGTTTGGGGAAAACTAGATGGAAATATAAAAGTTACAGGTACACTTACAGTGCAAGAAGAAGGGGTCGTTTCAGGCAAATTAGAATATGAAAATTTACAGGTTAAGCTTGGTGGTCAGATAACTGGAGACATCAATGTAGCAAAAAAAACAAATGGTAAAAAAACTAGTAAAACTGTATCAGATAATATAGGTACTGATGGATACGATAATGACCCAGATCCTAATACTTAAACTTTAATAATATTAAAACGTTTATTACTATTGTTAATAGTAGTAACTTTGACTCTATATATTTTATTAATAATGAAATTTGCTATTTAAAAATATACTGCCTGTAAAAGCCTATAAAATAAAATATTTTTAATCTAGGAGTAGGTTGGAGTTTTAAATATTATATATTAGTAACTAAGAAGAAATCCTATAATTAATCTATATTGCTACTCTTTTTGTCATTTCTGTGTTTGCGTATTATCTCTAGTGTTTCTGTGTTTCTTTCCTTCTTCATCAGCTTTATAAGAATATCAAGAGGACTTTCCTGTTTTCTTTTAAAATATTTTACTAGTTTTTTATCAATACCACCAAACATATTTCTAATAGCCCACCATTTAAAAAATTGAAAAAGGTATAATATTTATTAATATAAAATTATCAAAACCATCCTGAAATGTACTTTACCCATAAAAAGTAAACGCTTATATTTCCAGCAACTACCACTATACTTGCTAAAATTAACCGCACTAAATTTTTTGTAATTATTTTTAAATATTTCAACTTATTATAATCCTCTTTATTTAATACATAACAGATTGATAGTATTTTATTTACTTTATAATTAAATAAATACAAATACTGGAATATGTTGTTGGTGTACATGAATATTTATATAAAGTAATGAATTAGGCATACATTAATATTCAATTATATGCATTATATAATAAATTAATGTGCTTTATTTAAAGGATATTTTTTTATAATAGTATTTGCTACAAATGCACCATTTGCTATACAAGCCTGTAAAAGGTAACCTCCGGTTGGAGCTTCCCAATCTAACATTTCGCCAGCAATGAAAACATTTTTTTTATTATTCAGCATAAAATTTTTATCAATAGAATTAAAAGTGACTCCACCTGCTGTTGAAATTGCACGGTTAATTCCAAATGGCTTCTTTAAAATAAGAGCATAAGATTTTATATTATTAGTAATTTTTTCTGGTGAAGAATTATTTCTATCTGGTAATTCCATTAGGAGTCCAATTGCTACATCAGATAAATTTAAAGTCTTGCGCAAATAATTTGTTATAGATAATTTTAATTTTGGTTTTTGGAGTCTTTTGTTAGTTTCTTTAATATTAAAATCAGGTTTTAAATCAAGTATTAATTTAGCTACTCCATTCTTATTTATTTCTTCTCTTAATAATGATGATAGTGTGTAAATTGCCCCACCTTCAACACCATTTTTTGTAATTATAAATTCACCTAGAATTTTTTTATCTTGAAAAGATAATGAGACAGATTTTAAGGATTTTCCTTCAAAACGTTTTGAGAATATTTTAGACCATTCTACCATAAAACCACAATTTGATGGCTGTAGATTAGATACTTTTATATTTTGATCTTTAAGAATTTTCACCCAAGATCCATCTGATCCTAGATTTGGCCAGGATGCTCCGCCCAGAGAAAGAATAGTCATATTAGATTCTATATAAATTATTCCACTTTTTGTTTTAAAGATAAGATTATCTTTTTTCCAGCCTAGCCAATTATGATTTAATTTGAAAATGACATTTTGTTGGTCTAGTCGCTTAATCCAAGCGCGTAATAGAGGGGAGGCTTTGAAGCTTTCAGGAAATATGCGTCCACTAGAACCAATAAAAGTTCTTTCTCCTAGACCTTTGCACCAATCACGTAAATTTTCTGGCGTAAAATTATTAATAATATTTTTAAAAATACTAGATTTTATTCCATAATTTTTTATAAAATCGTCTAGGTTTTCGGAATTAGAAATATTTAACCCCCCTCGGCCTGCCATAAGAAATTTGCGGCCAAAAGTAGCTTTTCTTTCATATATAGTAACTGCATAGCCATTTGCAGATAAAATATCTGCTGCCATAAGTCCCGATGGTCCACCACCAATAATGGTAATATTTTTCATATTAATTATCTAACACAAAAACAGACATTTACACATAATAGAGTATTATAATTTGTACATGTTTATAGTAATTATAAACTATGTTTTAATAAAACAGTTAAACAGCTAATGTTTATTTTTCTGCTTTATGAAAAATATCAGCAGTAAAAAATACACCAATTAACACCAGCAAATGTGCTATTGCTGAGGGGCCAAAAAATGCCATAGAACCTATCCACATTGTAAATATAAAGGACCACATAAAAGCGAGTGTTGTCATAAACTGAAAGCGCACCATTTTAGGCAGATGTCGCAGTGGATTTGAATTTGAACTCATTATTAAAGCGTAAGTTTCTTTAAACATATTTTTCCCCTTTTAAGTATATTTAAATATACGTTTTATTATTTTCTATGGATCATTTCTTTTAAAATATTAATAGCTAAAGAATTTTATTTGATGATAAAATCTATATAGCATCAACTACAGCATTTCCACATATTACAGTAGTAGCATCTCCATCCAGATCTTTTGTTCTATATTTTTTAATTTTAAGTACTTCCTCTATAGCCCTTTCAATATTTTGAGATGCTTCTTTATAGCCTAGGTGATTTAACATCATAGCTGCAGACCATATCTGTCCGACAGGATTAGCAATACCTTTTCCTGCAATGTCTGGAGCAGAGCCATGAACAGGCTCAAATAGTGATGGATATTTCCTTTCAGGATTAATATTAGCTGATGGAGCAATTCCTATTGTGCCGGTACAGGCTGGGCCCAGATCAGAAAGAATATCTCCAAATAAGTTTGATGCTACAACCACATTAAATTTATCTGGATTTAAAACAAAATGAGCACATAATATATCTATATGATATTTATCATATTTTATTTCGGGATAATTTTTAGACATATTTTCAACTCTTTCATCCCAATAAGGCATTGTAATCGATATGCCATTAGATTTTGTAGCTGAAGTTAAATGTTTTTTTTCTGTATTTTTAGCTAGTTCAAAAGCATATTTTAAAACTCTATCTACCCCAATTCTCGACATTACAGTTTCTTGCATTACTATTTCTCTATCTGTATTAGGAAACATTTTTCCTCCTATAGATGAGTATTCTCCTTCAGTATTCTCTCTTACAATATAAAAATTTACATCACCAGGTTTTCTATTGGCAAGTGGGGAAGGAACTCCTGGCATTAACCTTACGGGTCTTAAGTTAACATATTGATCAAATTCTCTTCTAAACTTTAATAAAGAGCCCCATAGTGAAATATGATCAGGAATTTTATCCGGTAATCCTACTGCCCCAAATAATAAGGCTTCATGACTACCTATTTGTGTTTTCCAATCATCAGGCATCATCTTCCCGTACTTAGAAAAATATTCATATGAACTAAAATCAAAGTGATCAAAATTAAGATTAATTGAATATTTTTTTGAAATAACCTCTAATACTTTTAGAGCTTCAGGCATTACCTCTGTGCCAATTCCATCTCCTGGAATCACAGCAATGTTATATCTATTTTTACTCATTATTTTTTTTTCTTTCCTCTAAAACTTTTATATTTTTTAGGGACGCATTCCAAAAGATACGGGTCCTGATGTCAAATTCTTACTTGCTAAACCTATCCAATAACATAACTCTTTTCTAGTATCTCTTGGGTCAATTATGTCTTCAACAGAAAACTTTTCAGCAGTTCTAAAAGGAGATCTTACATGATTAAGCTTTTCTTCTAATTCTTTTAATAGTTTTTTTGGGTTATCAGATTTTATGAAGTCTGATTTATATGCAGCTTCTATTCCTCCCTCAAGCGGTAAAGAACCCCAATCGCCTGATGGCCAAGCAAACCTATATCTATGTTTAGTATGATTCATATGGGCCGCACCAGCTACTCCGAATGCTCTTCTTAAAATAACAGAACAAATTGGCGTACTAAGCTGATATATGGCTGCTAATGCTCTTGCTCCATGCCTTATAGTTCCTGCTTTTTCACCATGAGTTCCTACTAGAAAGCCAGGATTATCAACTAAGTGTAATACAGGTAAGTGAAATGTCTCTGCAGTTTCTAATATCCGTATGATTTTTTGAGATGCATCAGCTGTCCATCCACCCCCATAAACTTGAGGATCGTTTGCTAAAACTACTATGGGCCAGCCATCTAATCTTGCAAAGCCTGATACAGATGATGTACCCCAATTCTTTCCTATTTCAAAAAAACTATTTTTATCAGTCACACTTTCTATAATTGGGCGTATTTCATAACTATGTCTTCTATTTTTTGGAATAGCACTTATTAACCAATTATCTTTTCTATCTATAGGGTCATTGTTTTTGATTCTTTTAGGAATTTCATATGTGGAAGAAGGTAGGTAACTTAAGAATTTTCGAGCCTTTGCTAAGGCATCAGTTTCACTATCAGCAACTTCATCTATTACTCCATTCTTACCATGAATTTCACTTCCTCCCAGAGATTCTTTTGTGACAGTTTCTCCTAATCTATTTACTACGGGAGGGCCAGCAACAAATACTTGGCTCATCTTTTTTACTATTACTGAGTAGTGACTACTCACTAATCTTGCCGCACCTAGGCCAGCTACAGGGCCTAATCCCAAAGAAACTACAGGTATAGTTGCCATATTACTTACTACCCAATCCCATCCAGGGTTAGCTGGAACATAAGTATAACCATCTGCTTCAATAGATTTTACAGAGCCTCCTCCTCCAGTGCCTTCAATAAGTCTAATGAGCGGCATTCTATATTCATTCGCAAAGCGTTCCGCAGTAATCATTTTTTCATAAATTGCGGCGTCTCCTGCACCTCCCCTAATAGTAAAATCATCTCCATAAATTACTGTAGGGACTTTATTAATTAGAGCATGACCTATAACAGAATTTACAGCCATTAGGCTTTTTAATGTTCCGTCTTCATTGTATTCACTTAAACCTGTCAAACGTCCAATCTCTTTAAAGCTACCTTTGTCTACTAGAGCAAATATTCTTTCTCTAACAGTAGTTCTTCCAGCATCATATTGTCTTTTTATTTTTTCTTTACCACCCATTTCTTGAATAAGTTTTAGACGTTTTTTTATCTCTTTTACTTCATTCTCCCAGCTCATAGCAGCATTTCCTTATTTTAGATAATTGATATCTATTTTTCCAGATTGAATTAATTTTTCAAAAGCAGTTATAGTTTCAGAAATCATAGTTTTTGTATCTATACTTCCATAATCAGAAACCCTACTTTTTAGATGTTCTCTAAGTGGAATATCAGAAAGCTTACTCGGAAATGGCATTTCTGATCCAGAAGATGTAATATTTGCATTTGGTTTAATTTTATTAATCATTTTGATTGTTTCGTTAATATTTACACTTTCTCCAAAAATATCAAATACAAAAGATCCATCACCTTCATATGATACGCTATGAATAAAAGCAGAAGCGACTTCAGCTGCAGATAGATGTGAAACATAGCCTGTATAAGGAATGTCATATGGTTCACCAAGTGCTGCTGCTAACATCGCGACAGTTTGTTTAGATGTCATGCCTTGATCTCTTCCAACTCCGTTAACAATGGCGGGCCTTAGACACATACTTGGTACTTTATGATCTTGCCAATAAACTTCAGAAATTTGTTCATCACACATTTTATATGCACCATATAATGTTTTAAGAGAATCTGATCCTGGTAAAAAAGAATGTGCCGCCATTGAACTTGCATGTGCAATTCTTTTAATAGAATTCTGTTTTGCGGCTTCAAGTATATTTACTGTTCCAACAACATTAACCTTTGCGCCAGCAGTAGGATCGGCAGCGCAGAAAGGTACCTGCAATGCAGCTAGATGAATTATGGATTCAGGACTATATTTTTTAATTGATGATAGGACAGTTTCTGTATCGGATATATTTCCTTCAATCCATGGAACTTTTTTTAATTTCTCATCTTCAATAAGTAACTCTGGCCTTCTTTTATTACTTGTTAAGTCAAATGCAATAACATCGACATTAGCCTTTAAAAGCATTGCCATTGTCCAAGCACCGATGCATCCTCCAGCTCCAGTTATTAAAACTGGTCCACTAAAATTATTATTAGAAATAGAAAAGTGATCTAACATATTAAAACCCCTTATATTTTATATACTTTTAATTTTTTTATACTTAATTATTATTAAGTGCTTTTTCTGCAATTCTTGAGAGAAAGGATGCTCCAATAGAAAGGTTTTCGTCATTAAAGTCATAAGAAGGGTTATGAAGTGAAGCTGAATTTCCATTACCTATATAGGCATAAGCCCCTGGTTTTTCTTGTAAGAAATAAGAAAAATCCTCAGAGCCCATACTTGGTGGCTGATTATCTGTAGCTTTTTCACCTGCTATGTCTTTAGCAATATCTAAAGCAAAGTTAGCTGAATCAATTTCGTTAATAGTTGGTGGATACCCCTCTTTATAATTTATTTCCGCTTCAGCACCAAATGCTTCACAAACATCTTTTACTATTTTTGGAAATCTTTCTCTGATAAATTCAGATGTGTCCTTGTCAAAATATCTAATAGTTCCTGCTAAGCTAGCAAAGTCTGGTATTACGTTATTAGCATGACCAGAATTAAACTGTGTAACTGATACTACTAAAGTTTTTCTCGGGTCTGCATTCCTGGATACTAATGATTGAAGTGCTTGCACAACAGCTGATCCACAAACAATAGGATCTATAGATTGATAGGGCATAGCAGCGTGAGCTCCTTTACCATTAATTTTTATTTCAAAATTATCTGCTGCTGCCATTCTAGGACCAGGTCCAACAGCAATACTACCTGTTTCTAGACCAGGCATATTATGCATTCCATATATAGAATCTACTGGAAACCTGTCAAATAAACCATCATCTATCATAGCTTTAGCTCCCGCAAAACCTTCTTCTGCAGGTTGAAATATTAGAATTACTTCTCCTTTAAAATTTCTTGTTTCTGATAAATAGCGTGCTGCTCCAAGTAACATAGTAGTGTGTCCATCATGTCCACATGCATGCATTACTCCTTCATTAGTTGATGCATGACTGCATTGATTTGCTTCTGTAATAGGTAAGGCGTCCATATCTGCTCTTAAACCAATTTTTGGCCCATTACCATTTTTAATAACTCCTACAACACCTGTGCCACCAATACCTTCATGAATTTCATCAACTCCAAATTCTTTAAGAAGTTCCGCAACCTTGCTGGCTGTTCTTTTTTCTTGATAGGCTAGTTCAGGATGGCTATGTATATCTTGTCTCCATTCAATCATGTTCTCATGAAACTCTGAAATTCTATTTATAATTGGCATGATATTTTTTCCTGTAAATATTAATAATATGAATATAAATTATACTCATATAAATAACAGATACTCAAGACTTAGATTTATTATTTTCTACTTTTTCCGGGTACCCATAGAATATCTGGATGATTATTATGTTTATTTACTAAGCGAGCTATCACGAAAAGATGATCTGATAACCTATTTATATATTTTATACTTATGGGATTAATATTTTCTTTATGACTTAGTTCAACCATAAGCCTTTCCGCTTTTCTTGCTGTAGTTCTAGCTAGATGCAAATAAGCTGACTCTAAGGTTCCTCCTGGCAAGATAAATGATTTAAGAGTGTCTAAATTAGAATTCATAGTATCTATTTCTTCTTCTAACCTATTTACTTGAAATTGATTTACTCTAAGCGGTTCATAGTCTAACTTTTTATTATCTGGAACACATAAGTCAGCCCCTAAGTCAAATAAATCATTTTGAATTCTAAAAATCATTTCTTTTAGAGGTGATTTAAGGTTTACTATGGCTATTCCTAATACGGCATTAGTCTCGTCTACCGTTCCAAAGGCTTCAACTCTAATTGAATTTTTATTTACGCGCTCACCATTTCCTAAAGAAGTTTTTCCTTTATCGCCGCCTCTAGTATATATTTTATCTAATTTGACCATATATTTTTTCTTTATGTTATTATAATTAATAATAGCAAAATTATTAATAATGATAAACACACATTTATTAATATTCATATAATGGGTATACGTTATGATATTTATTTCTGCAGAAGATATCAATAAGAATCTTACCGTTAAGTCTCTTATCGTTGCAATAGAAACTGTATATAAAAAAGATGCAAAGGTGCCAGTAAGGCATATTCACAATATAGACAGTTTTCAACATAATAACGATCCTTCCCAATTAATGTTAATGCCTGCTTTTTTAAATGAGGAAGATTACGGTATAAAATTACTTAATGTTTTTCCTTCCAATCCATTAAAAGGTTTGTCCCGTGTCAATGCATTATACGTATTATTTGATTCAAAAAATGGTAAAGTTAAAGCTGTTTTGGATGGAACAGAGCTAACTAATCAGAGAACAGCAGCTATGAGTGCAATTGCTTCAAAATATCTCTCAAAAATCAATAGTAAAAAATTATTAGTATTAGGTACGGGTGCATTAGTGCCATATATGATTGAAGCGCATTGCTTTGTAAGGCCTATAGAGGAGGTATTAGTTTGGGGCAGAGATGCTAATAAAGCGGAAAATATAGTTAATAAATATAAAAATAATAAAATTAAAATATCTGTAGCACATGATATAGAGAAAGCTTGTGCCCATGCAGATATTATAACTAGTTTAACTTCTGCAAAAAAAGAATTTATTATGAGTTCTTGGCTAAATAATAACTTACATATTGATTTAGTAGGAGCCCATACAAAATTAATGGCCGAGCTACAACCATCTGCATTTTCTCTAGGAAATATATATGTAGATAATAAAGAAGCAGTATTAGAAGAAGCAGGTGATTTAATAAATGCAATTAATTTAGGATATATTACAAAAAGTGATATCCAAGCAGATATAAAAGAATTAATCAAAAAAAATATGAATATTAGAAAAGATAATAAAAAATTTACTATATATAAATCTGTTGGCCATGCTTTATCTGATTTAGCAGCAGCAAGATTGGTATATCAATCTTTATCTAAATCTATTTAGTATATTAATCAGATAAAAAATTATTAAAAACTTTCTTAATTTCATCTGGAATTGGAGCTGAAACTATTTTTCCTTTTATATTTTTTGCCCAAATTCGTGTTTCTGAACCTGAACATACTTCTTCATTTTTTCTCTTAATAACATGTGCAAGTTTTATAGTAGATTTAGTTATTTTCACTAATCTTGTTTCTATTTTCAATATGTCTTCTCTATAACATGCCGATATATAAGTGGCTTCTGTATGTAATAAAGGTAGACCAACTATACCATATTTCTTTTCTAGTTTTTTTATAGGAAGTTTAATTTTATTAAAATAACTCCACTGAGAACTATCCATCCATTTGTAAAAATTAGGATAAAAAACTATTCCATATGGATCACAATCACCCCATTCTACTTTAACTTGATAAACTTTTATTATAGACATTATATTTCTCTTTCAATTAAATTTCTTAGATCATTTCTTCTAATTTTTCCAGTTGCTGTTTGAGGAACATCAGTAATTGTTTTGATCCAATACGGTTGTTTATACTTTGGAAGAAAAGATATTTTATTTTGCACTTGTTTTATTATTAAACTCTGATCCTTAGATTTTTTTATATATAAAAATAAAGCTAGCCTATGCGTCCCTTCTTTAGATTCTGCTGAGATACAATAGGAATCAATTACATTATTAATCTTAGTAGCTTCTGTTTCTAGTTCTTTTGGGTTCACCCATTTACTTGCAACTTTAATAAGGTCGTCTTCTCTTCCTTGATAATACCAATAATTATTGTTTATTGACCATATGTCTCCAGTATTAATCCAGCCATTATTAAAAGTTTTTAGTGTTTTTTCAGTATTATCTAAATAAGTTTGTGCAAAGCTATGGTGTTTAATGTGTAAAACACCTTTATTCTTTCTTTCTTCATTATTATTAATTAGCTTAGTTTCAATGTTGGAAATTGGTTTACCTGTGCTCCCAGTTTTTGATTTTCCAGGAAGAGTAGCAATTACTATTGCAAGTGTTTCAGTTGTTCCATAACAATTTAGTAGAGGAGAGTTAATAGCATCAAACCATTCATTATATAGTTTATCTGGTATTCTTTCTCCTGCAGATATAAAATATTTTACTTTAAATAATAGTTTTAATTCTGATTTTGAGTTTTTTAATAGTCTCCTATAAACAGTAGGAACACTAAAAACTACTTTTGGTTCATGATCCAGAATTATTTGAGAGAGGTTTATAGGGTTGATAATGGAATCATTAAAAATAGTATTAAGTCCCATAAGAAGTGGTGCAAAAAAATTATTACCTAGCGCGTAGGCAAAAAATAATTTTGAAGTAGTAAAAATTTTATCTTTTATATTAAGTTTTAATATATTTTTATGTAAAAAAACCGTATTTATAATAGATTGATGTTTGTGCATAATTGCTTTTGGTAAGCCAGTTGTTCCTGACGAATATATTAAAAAAGCAATATCATTTAGTTTCGACTCATATGTTTTAATATTTTTTTGTTGTATTTTATTTATTATATTGTTCCATTGCTTATTATTAAAATATTTGTATTCAAAATTAAGGTTTTTAAAATTATTTTTTTTATCTGTAATTATTAAAGTTGGATTACTATTATTAAGTATGTGCCTAGTTTGGTCATCAGCTAGTTCTGGATTGCCAGGTATTGGAATTATACCTATTTTCAAACAACCCATAAATATTGATATAAAGTTTATGCTATTCCTAATACTGATAAATACTCTATCATTTTTTTTAATTCCTAGCTCCAATAATGCTAGGCTGGTCTTTTCGCTTAAGTTAAATAAATCTTTATAAGAAATTTTTTCAATATTGCTTGAAGGGTTTATTTGTGTAATTGCAATCTCATTTAAATAGTCATTTTTAATTGCCTTTTTTTGAATTTGATCAAATATATTTATGCTCATTTTATTGATATTTCATTTTTTATAAAATATTAAAGTTATTATTAGTTATGATTAATGGCCAATGACCAGCTTTAAAGATTTCAAATTTAGAGATAAAAATATGATTAGAATTCTTATTAGCCGCTAGTGCTAACGCGGCTTGATAACAAGAAATAGCTGCAGCACCAGCAGCTACTTTTGTGTAGTAATGATATTTAACATCACTTTTTTTTAAATTTTCTATAGAATATTTTTCTATTATTTTAGTTGTTTCTATTGTTAGCTTACTTAGCTTATGAAATAATTCTTTTTCAGGCACACTTTTTAACAATATATTTAATAAGTTAGCTTTTTCTCTTTCCTCAATTTCCCAGTAATCTTTATTCCATTTATCACTATCAATAACTTTTATGGCTTCTTCCCAGCTTTGGAGAGTAATGATATTATCATTTATACCTATTTCTTTACAGTAATTATGAATAATCCCTTTTAAAGGGTCGCCTATTTTTTTACTAGTATTTCTAAACCATGCTATTTCTGAAATAGAACTTGCAAGATCTTCAATTTTATTTAATGAATTTAAATTCATACTATTTATAAATTTTTTCTCTAAATAACCCTAAGACTTCTTGAACTGGTCTGTCTGAAAAAGAAAATAATACAGATTCTTCTTTTGTTTTATGAGCTATTTTTGCCCATGGGGGAACAACAAATATATCTCCTTTAGTCCAATTAAAGACCTTGTCATCAATAGATGTCTCACCTGATCCTTCTACGACAGAATAGATGGTCCCATCCGTACTTTTGTATGAGTTGCCAGAAAAAGATTTAGGAATTAATTGCATAAAAGTTGCCATTGTGGGTATAGCATGTCCACCGTTTGAGGGATTAACATATTTTAGTTTAAGTCCATGGCATATATCCCACTTATCGGATCTTTTCATTTTATCCAGGGCTTCTTTAGTTCTTTCATATGGATAAGAAAAAACAGGTGAGGCTCTGTTTTCAAATAATTTATGATCAACTGGAAGTAAGCCAGAGCCATACCTAGCTAGAGAATCTCCTTCTAACCTTTTTAGCTCTTGAGAAGTCTCATCTAACTTTTCTGCAAAACTTGCGGATAAGTGGTTAACCATTGGAATATCTAACCCATCTAACCAAATCATAGGTTCTTCAGATTCATTCCCATGATCATGCCAAGTCCACGATGGAGTAATAATAAAGTCACCAGGACGCATAATAGTTTTTTCACCATCTACAGCAGTGTAGGCTCCATTCCCATGCATGACAAAACGAAGTGCTGATTGTGTATGTCTATGACTCGGAGCTACTTCTCCAGGAAGAATTAACTGAAGTCCTGCATACAAAGTATCAGTAATTTTACTTTCTCCTCGCATGTTTGGGTTTTCTAATATGAGAACTCTTCTCTCTGCTTGTTCAGCTGAGATTATTGAGCCAGCATCTAGTACATGGTTCTTAGTATCTTTCCAGTACCAAATATGAGATTTAGTTCTTGTATTTGGCTCGGGAGTAACTAATTTAGACAAGACTTCCCATAAGGGAGCCATATTTAATTTACTAATATTTTTATAAAAATCATTTTTTTTCAAAGTCTACCTCTTTTAAATTCATATTGTAGACTTAAGAATAATATTAATATTTAATTAATGCTAGGAAGTTCTAAATTTAATTTATTTACTACTAATTCATGAGTCATTTTCAGGTAGTCATCTAACATCTCTTCATTTTTTCTTTTTTTAATACCCCATTTTCTATAGATCTCGTTGTTTTTTGATTCTGCGCGACCAAAGAACGATGGCAGCATAGGATAATATCTATTAATCGCATCTTGTATATCTTTTTTACCTTGCTCTGTAGCAATCAGCTCCTTAGTAAAATCTTCTCCAAATTTGGCATGAAATTTTTCTTCAGGCATAGTCATTCTTGCAACATTTTTTAAAGGATGAAATGAACATTCTAATAAATCCTCAACTTGAAGTATCTCAGCTAAATCTGCTAACAACTTAATTACGCAAAATTCAGCCCATGTCTCTAGGGGAAATTCAAAAATAGATAATGGATTTTTACCTTCTGGAGTCATATCTACTTCAGGAATATTTAACTTATCTCCTAGCTCTTTGAAACGGACATGATGCCCATACTCTTCCATAGCAACCCTACACGTTAACCATTTAGCATATGGATTTGGTGCTAGTGCAATAGCAGGTTCATCAAAAACTCTAGCCCCATAAAGCTCGTTTACTGCATGGCTTCTAACAATTTTAACTATAGCATCTTTAAATTCTTTAGGGTAATTATCAAGTTCTTCACACGTTTTAACTTGTGGATTTTCTATTGCTAAGGTCATAATTTTTTCCTTTATATTAATCTACTATAGGGTCTGCTGAGAAAGCATCTAAATCAGTTTCAAGTGCAGTTAGATTGTTATCAAAATTGTTCTTAAAACCTTCTTCTAAATCTATAACATAGTCTTTACTATTACGGACAAAATTATAAATTGGACGTGCTTGATTAAACAAAAATACTTCTTTTGCTCTTACACCAAATAGTTGCCCTGAATATTTTTTTCCATGGTTAGATACTAAAAAAGCAGTTAAATCTCCAACATACTTTGCTTCAATTTTTAATGCAGACTTTTTATATTTTTTTTGTGCTTCATTTTGAGGAATAATTGATTCTGTAACTCTTGTAGATGCAAAAGGCGCAATCGCATTACAAGTAATACCAGATCTTTCAAGGTCTAAGGCTGCAACCCTGGTTAGTCCTATTAAGCCGGATTTAGCTGAAGCATATGCAGCTTGACCAAAATTACCCCATATTCCTGCTGTAGAAATTATATTTATGATTCTTCCATTGCTGTAGGTGCTATCTTTTTTTGATTGCTCTTTTATGATTGGACTTGTTTGTGATATTAAATTAAAGGCACCAGTCAGGTTAGTATCTATTACTTTTTTCCAGTTTTCTAGAGAATATTTAAAAATAAAACCATCTCTAATTATGGCTGCATTGTTTATGACAATATCTATAGTATTAAATTTTTTAATAATTATATTTATACATTTTAGCATATCTGTTTCAACAGAAACATCTTTGGTTATTGCTAAAGTTTCTATATTGTATTTCGTACTAATTTCTTCAGCTACATTTTCTGCTAAATTTTTATCATCATGATTACCATTAATACTAAAGCCTGGGTCAATAATGGCGATGTTGCAGCCTTCTTTAGCTAAACTTTCTGCAATTGCTTTTCCTATTCCTCTTGCACCGCCTGTAATTATTGCAGTTCTATGGTTTAAAGTGTTATTAGCCATTATTGTATTTCCTTTATCTCATCATAGGGAGTATAGAATGCATCTGAGTGCACATCAACTTTTCTAATCCCATTAGAGAAAAGTATTTTTTCGGCAGCCTCTACCATTTTTGGAGGGCCTGCTAAGTAAGCCTTATAACCATCAAAATTTTTAATGTTCTCTATAACCGCATCAGTAACGAGACCGCTTCTTAATTCTTTTCTTTTAGAGGGCTCCATAACTACTGGAAAAAAAGATAGGTTTTTATTATTCTGAATCATTTCTTCAAATTGTTTTACAAAATACAAGTCCTTTTCTGACTGAGCTCCATAATATACTTGGATAGGCTGTTTCATTTTTATATCTTGACTAGATTGAATGATAGATAAAATAGGAGCTAAGCCTGTTCCTCCAGCAACAGCAATTATAGGACCTTTATGGCTATCTCTTAAATAAGCGTTACCAAAAGGACCTTTTACTTTGATTGTTTCTCCTACTTCTAAAGTATTTTTTACATAATCACTAACTTCTCCGCCATCAAGAGTCTTTATGTGAAATTCTAATTCATTAGTGCTAGGAGGGTTAGCCATAGAAAAATGTTTTTCTTTGCATTGACCAAAATATAGTTCTGCATATTGACCAGCTTTAAATTTGAATTCTTCTTCAGAGTTTATTTTTAAATTTAAAATATAGATATCATCAGTTACTTTTGTTAATTTTTTTACCACACATTCTATGTTTATAACCTTAAAATCATTTAAGGTTTCTTCTAGTTGGTCATCTATAATTCTAATCTCACAGTCGCTCCAAGGAACTGATCTACATGCCAATATCATACCTTTTTCTTCTTCTTCAGGCTCCAAAGCAAATTCTGAAAATGGTGACATTTCAATATCACCAGAGATTTTTTCTGATTTACATGCCCCACAGTTACCTGTTTTACATCCATGTGGAAAGTTTACTCCTTGTTCTAAAGCTGCCTCTAGAATTGTATTTCCCATATCTACAAGAATTTCTTTCCTGTTTTGTATTTTTATCTTAAATGACATATACCTCTCTCATTTTTTATAATGCTTTTAAGCAATTAATATTCAAAACACAATTTATTAACACTATTTTTGCCATGTCGTCCATGGATTAAAGCCATATAAAGGAAGTTCATCTGGAATTTGAAGCCCTGATTTATATGCAATTCTATGCAAAGGGTCATGATATAGTGGAATAATCCAATGTCCTGCTCTAATTAAGCGATCAAGAGTTTTGGTATATTCTATAAGCTCAGATCTATTTTTTGCATTCGATATGTTTTTTATTACTTCATCTATTGCAGGGTGTTTAATTCCTGCATAATTTCTAGAGCCTTGCTGATTTGCAGCCCAGCTTCCCCAATAAATAGATTGTTCATTACCTGGAGATAATGACATATAATATTCAAATATAATTGCATTAAAATTAAAAGATTGGATACGATTTTGAAATTGTGCGGTATCTAATATTTTTATTGATAATGTGATGCCAATTTTTTTAAGTTTATCTTTCCATACTAATAATAATCTTTTCATCCTGCTCTGGTTAGTAATTATTTCGAATTTTAAAATTTCTTTTGTATCAATATTAGTCATTTTTTTATTTATTAATTGCCAGCCTGATTTTTTAAACAAAGACAATGATTTTTTAAATGCTTCCCTTTCCTTTATTTCTTTATTATTTATTCTCTCTAAAGCATTTATACTTATTATATCTTTATATTTTTTTAATATTTCATTTGTAGTTTCGCTAGGCATTGATGTTGCTGCTAAATCACTATTATCCCAAGGTCCATATGTTTGTTTTAATAAACCATGGTTTAGGATTTCATTTATAAAGTTATAAGGAAATAATATTGATATTGCTTTTCTGACATTTCTATCTTTAAAAGGAAATTGTCTAGAATTTAATATTATACCTTCTATGCCTGACGGAGATTGTTTTTGAAATGTTTTTTTTATAATTTTATTCTTAGGGTTTTCATGATATGCAGTTACCCATCTTACAGCATCAGTCTCAATATTTACGTCGTATTCACCAGATAGGAAAGCTTGTAAACTTACATTTGTATCTCTGTAAAAATCGTATTTAATTTTATTAAAATTATTTCTACCTAAGCTGTCTTGGCTGTTTTCTCTCCACCAACTCTTATTTTTAGTGTATGTAATTGATCTCCCTGCCTTGATTTCTGTTATTAAATAAGGTCCTGAGCTAATAAATGGTTCAAGAGTAGTTTTAGTAAAATCTCTTTTTTTCCAATATGCAGATGAAAATACTGGCATTAGGCCTATTATAAGAGGCATTTCAAAATTACTTTTTTCAGAAAATGTAAACCTAACTATATTACTTGTTATTTCTTTTACATCTTTAACCAGAGAATAATAGGACCTTGTATGTGGGCGACCATATTTTTTTAATGTTTCCCAAGAGAAAATAATATCTTTATTAGTAATTTTTTTTCCGTTGGAGAATTGAGCGTGAGGATTAATTTTGAATTCTACCCAGGATCTATCTTGAGGAGTTATTATTCCTTCTGCAATGCCAGGATATAAAGAGAATGGTTCGTCCGGGCTCCATGTCATTAGTGATTCTATCACTAAACCTTTTATGCCTGGAGGAGCTATTCCTTTTATTATATATGGGTTTAGGCTATTAAAGGTTCCAATTTTTGCTAATTTTAATAACTCTGTTATTGGAGCTTTAGTATTAACTTTATTATCTCTTGCTTCTTCATTAGGCCTATTAGCTGATTCATGCATAGCTATAGTTTTTTTGAAACTCTGACTAAAACAATTATGGGAATAATAAATAGTAATTAATATAATTAAAAATATTTTTTTCATATCGTTAATTAATATTACTTATGAGCTTAAATCAAAATATTTTTATATATATTCTAAATTAGGTTAAGGCGTCCTCATTTTGTTCTTGATTTGTTCTGTAAATAATATTATTTTAAATAAAAATGTTATTATGACTATTTTTTAGTTGACCGAACGCTATATTTTGTCAGTATAGATATATAAACAACTATATATTGTGTTTATCCCCATTTAATTATCCACAGTTGTGGATAAATGGAGCAAAAATTACAAAAAAATCTGGTAGGACTAGATTAATTAGGAGAAAATTGATGGATGGTAGTGGTCTAGAAAGTTCATATAAGGGTAAAGATCAAGGTGATATGCTCAATGTAGTTCAGGTAGAAAGAGGAAAGTCTGTAGAAATTAATGCTGAGCGAGATAACCTTTTAACAGATTTTGGTAGAGCTACACTTGAAGATAGATATTTAATGCCTAATGAAACACCTCAAGACCTATTTGCTAGGGTTGCAAGTTATTTTTCTGATGACGATGCCCACGCACAACGTATATACGACTATATGTCAAGATTATGGTTTATGCCATCTACCCCAGTACTTTCTAATGGAGGAACTGATAGAGGTCTTCCTATTTCTTGTTTTTTAAATGAGTCTGATGATAGCCTTCAAGGTATTGTTGATTTATGGAATGAAAATGTTTGGCTGGCTTCAAGAGGGGGAGGTATTGGCTCTTATTGGGGTAATTTAAGGTCTTTAGGAGAAAATGTAGGTAAAAATGGAAAAAATGGAAAAACTTCAGGTGTTATTCCTTTTATAAGGGTTATGGATTCTTTAACTTTGGCTATTAGTCAAGGAAGCTTAAGGCGAGGATCTGCGGCATGTTATTTACCAGTATGGCATCCTGAAATAGAAGAGTTTATTGAAATGCGTCGTCCTACAGGTGGAGACCCTAATAGAAAAGCTCTTAATCTTCATCATGGAATAGTTATTCCAGATGCGTTTATGCGTGCTGTTGAAGCAGATGAAGATTGGGCTCTAAAAAGCCCTAAAGATGGTGCTGTTCAAACTACAGTTTCAGCTAGAGATTTATGGATACGTATTTTAACAGCTAGAGTAGAGACTGGTGAACCATATTTATTATTTATAGATCGTGTTAATGCAGATATTCCTCAACATCAAAAGCTTGCAGGTATGAGGGTAAAGATGTCAAATTTATGCAGTGAAATAACATTGCCTACAGGTATAGATAGGTTTGGAAATGATAGAACTGCAGTTTGTTGTCTTTCATCATTAAATTTAGAAACTTATGATGAATGGAAGAATGTCCCAGGAATGGTTGAAGACATAATGCGGTTTTTAGATAATGTGTTACAAGATTTTATAGATAGAGCTCCTGATTCAATGGCTAAAGCTCAATACAGTGCAATGAGAGAAAGAAGCGTGGGCTTAGGCGTAATGGGATTTCAAAGCTTTTTACAAATGAGAAATGTTCCTATTGAATCTGTTACGGCATTATCTTGGAATAAAAAAATATTTAAAAAAATTAGAGAGGAAGTGGATTTAAGTTCAAAAGTTTTAGCAAAAGAAAGAGGGGCTTGTCCTGATGCAGCAGATTTTGGAATTGAAGAAAGGTTTTCTAATAAGTTAGCTGTTGCACCAACAGCTTCTATATCTATAATATGTGGCGGAGCTTCTCCAGGAATAGAGCCATCTGCTGGTAATTCTTTTGTGCAAAAAACGTTGTCTGGTTCTTTTAATGTTAGGAATCGTCATCTAAAGAAACTTTTAGCAGAAAAAAATAAAGATACAGATGAGGTTTGGTCTTCAATAACTACAAATAAAGGGTCAGTTCAGCACTTAGAATTTTTAGATCAGCATGAAAAAGATGTTTTTAAATCTGCTTTTGAAATAGATCAACGCTGGTTGATAGATTTAGCTGCACAGCGAACTCCCTATATATGTCAATCTCAATCTTTAAATGTTTTCATTGCTGCTGATGTGCATAAGAAAGACCTTCATCAAATTCATTTTCAAGCTTGGAAAAAAGGAATAAAAAGTATGTATTACTTAAGGTCCATGTCAATACAGCGTTCAGATGTAGTATCTAATATGGGGCAAGCAACTAATAATATTTCTGATCAAGAAAATACAAATGATTATGAAGAATGTTTATCATGTCAATAAATAAAATTTTATGGAGTAAGTAAGAATATGTCACTTTTAGATGCAAAACCAGTATATAAACCTTTTCATTATCCTTGGGCCTATGATGCGTGGCTTCAACAACAAAGAATACATTGGTTGCCAGAAGAGGTGCCACTTGCAGATGATGTGAAGGATTGGAGCAAGACACTAACTGATGCAGAAAGAAATTTATTAACACAAATATTTAGATTTTTTGTTCAAGCAGATGTTGAAGTAAATAATTGTTATATGACACATTATTCAAGAGTATTTAAGCCAACAGAAATTACTATGATGTTATCAGCATTTTCTAATACTGAAACTATACATATCGCTGCATATTCATATTTGCTAGATACAATTGGAATGCCTGAATTAGAATATGAGGCCTTTTTACATATTAAAGAAATGAGAGATAAATATGAATATATGCAAGGTTTTAATGTTGAATCGAACGTAGAAATTGCAAAAACTTTAGCAATGTTCGGTGCTTTTACTGAAGGTTTGCAACTGTTTGCTAGTTTTGCAATACTTTTAAACTTTCCTAGGTTTAATAAAATGAAAGGGATGGGGCAAATAGTAACCTGGTCAGCTAGAGATGAAACTTTACATACAAACTCTATTATTAAGCTTTTTCACACATTTTTAGATGAAAACCCTGATGTAAAGAGAGAAGAACTAGCCAAAGATTTATATAAAGCATGTGATACTGTAATTCATCATGAAGATGCCTTTATTGACAGAGCTTTTGAGTTAGGTGGAGTGGAAGGTTTAAATGCTGAGGATGTTAAAAAATATATTAGATATATTGCCGATAATAGATTAGCTCAATTAAAAATGGATCCATTGTATAATATAGGTAAAAACCCTCTTCCTTACATGGATGATATGCTTAATTCTCTTGAACACACAAACTTTTTTGAAAATAGAGCTACAGAATATTCACGTGCTGCAACTCAAGGTACATGGGAAGATGCTTTCGCATAAATTAATTAGTTTTTATTTATTTTGGACCAAACTTTATTAGGGGTTGCAGGCATATCAATATGCTCAATATTTAAAGCATTTACTATAGCGTTAATTACGGCGGGTGGAGCTCCTATAGCTCCAGCTTCTCCAGCCCCCTTTATTTGTAAAAGATTAGTTTTGCACGGTACCATATTCCAACGGATATCTATGTTAATTAAATCTTCGGCTCTAGGAATAGCGTAATCCATAAATGACCCTGATAATAGTTGCCCATTTTCTTCATCATATACAGTATTTTCATATATAGCTTGTCCTATACCTTGCGCAATACCACCATGTACTTGTCCGGCTAACATATTAGGGTTTATGACTAAGCCAAAATCATCAACAACTGTATATTTTAAAATATCAATATGGCCTGTATCTTTATCAACTTCTAATTCGCAAATGTGACAACCATTTGGAAAAGTAAAGTTTGGAGGTGTCCATTTTTTAGAAACCTGGATCGGAACATCGCTTTCCTTAGCAAGGTCTTCTAGGCTAATAGTAAGATTAGTTCCTTCTGCTAAGAACATACCTTCTTTATATTCTAATAGGTCTTTATTAACATTTAACTTTATAGCAGCTAATGATTTTGTTTCTTCAATAATATTCTCAGATGCAACTCTTATTGCAGATCCTCCAACAGGTACCGACCTTGATCCTCCTGTGCCAGCTCCAAAAGCAATTAAGTCTGAATCTCCCTGAATCACAGTCATTTTTTCTGGGGCAATACCCAAGAATTCACAGAGAATTTGTTTATAAGCTGTTTCATGTCCCTGCCCATTAGATTGGGTTCCTATATGGAGGGTAATATTTCCATCTTTTTCAAGAATAATAGTTGCTTCTTCTGGTCCACCACCAGAGCAAGCCTCAATATAAGTAGAAAGACCTATTCCTCTTAGTTTATTATTAAGAGAATTAGCTGCTCTCTCTTTAAAGCCTTTCCAATCAGAGTCTTCTACTGCCATTTCCATAGTACTAATAAAGTCTCCAGAATCATATGTATGGTTTAAAGCAGTTTTATAAGGCATTGCACTCGCAGGTATTAAGTTTCTACGTCTAATTTCAATAGGACCTAGTCCAGTTCTCATTCCAGCTATATCAACTAACCTTTCAATGACATATGATGCTTCAGGTCTCCCTGCACCTCTATATGCATCGATTGCAGGAGTATTGGTAAAAACCCCAAGGACATTCACATATATTGCTGGAGTCTTATAACATCCTGCTAACATTGCAGTTCCTGCTAATGTAGGAACAAAAATAGCAAAATTAGATAAGTAGGCTCCTAAATTTGCTGTAGTATTTATTTTAATTCCTAAAAATATTCCATCTTTATCTAAAGCCATTTTAGCTTTTGTTACATGATCTCTTCCATGGGTGTCAGAAAGAAAAGCTTCAGTTCTTTCTGACACCCATTTAACCGGGCGTCCTATTTTTTTAGCGGCAAATAAAGAGCATATATATTCGGGATAATTAAATAGTTTCATTCCAAAGCCACCGCCGACATCAGTAGTAATAACTCTTAGGTCCTTAGCTTCAATATTAAGTAATTCAGAAACTTTATCTCTAATACTATGAACTCCTTGAGATGAGCATCGTAACTCGTATTTGTTAGATTCTATATTATAAGAGGCAATGGCTCCTCTAGTTTCCATAGAACTTGGTACTATTCTATTATTAATTAATTCAATTTCTACAACTCTTTCTGCAACCTCAAATGCCTTATCAACTTTTTCTTCTTCACCCATTTCCCAATCAAAACAGGTATTATTTTTTGAGTTATGCCAAACTTGAGGCGCATCCTCTTTAATGGCTTCACTCGCAGATGTTACTGCAGGTAATTCTTCTATATCTACATCAATTAACTCAGATGCATTTTTAGCTTGTTCTATTGTATTAGCTATTATAATTGCAATTGGATCCCCTACATGTCTAACTATATCCATCGCAATTGCTGATCTTTCTGGAGCAAACATATCTGAATTATCTTTATTTTTAGCCTTAAAAGTAGTAGGCATATCTTTTATTCCAGCATCTTTTAAATCTTTACCAATAAATATATTTATTACACCTTCTGCATTAAGCGCATCAGAAATATCAATATTTTTTATTTCACCATGGGCAATATTCGATCTAAGAACATACATAAATGTTTGGTTTTCAAGAGATATATCTCCAGTATATAAACCTTTACCTGAAATAAATTTTATATCTTCATCTCTTAATACTGGTTGACCTATGCCAAATTTATTCATATTTATACCTCTTTTATTTCTTTACTTAGGTAATTATTTTAACATAAAATTTTATATTATTAAAACATTTAATATAGAGTATTTATATATGAAAAAAATAAAAATAAATTTTTTAAAGATTTCTATTTTAGTAAACTTACATAATACAAAAAATGCAGCGCTAATTTGGGAATCGTGTCCTATAAAATCTATTGTAAATACTTGGGGTAATGAAATCTATTTTAAAACTAAGGTAAATACTATAAAAGATAGAACGGCTAAAGACATAATAAATAAAGGAGAAATAGCTTTTTGGGTAGAAGGTTCTTCTATAGCTATAGGTTTTGGACCAACACCTATTTCAAAGAATAATGAAATAAGATTAGTAACTAATGCTAATATTATTGGGCATACTAATACAGAATTATCTTCTTTATCTATGGTTAATTCTGGAGAAATTGTTATAGTAGAGCGTATATAATTTATCAGAGGATTTACTTATGGCTAAAACAGTTACATTTTATTTTGACTATGGAAGTCCTGCTACATACTTAGCATGGACGCAAATAAAGACTATAATTGAAGAAGCAAATGCAACCCTTAATATGATTCCTATACTACTTGGAGGCGTGTTTAAGGAAACAGGTAATACTTCTCCTGCTACTGTTCCTGCTAAAGGCAAGTGGATGAATAATGATTTAAAAAAACATTCAAAAATTTATAATGTTGAATTTAATTCTAATAGTTTTTTTCCTATAAACACATTAAATTTAATGCGAGGCGCAATTGCTGCTAAAACAATGAATATATTTCAAGAGTATTCAGAAGCAATATTCACTGGAATATGGGTTAAAGATTTAAATTTAGGAGATTTATCTGTTCTTCAAGATTATTTAGAAAAAAACAAGATAGATACTAAAAAATTATTTGATTTAGTTCAATCGGATGAGGTTAAAACAATGTTAATTCAAAATACTAAGAAAGCTGTTGAGCAAGGTGTTTTTGGAGCACCTACTTTTATTATAGATAATGAGTTGATATTTGGTCAAGATAGATTAAATTTTATAAAATTAGCTTTAAAATTGTAATATTATAATTTTTTTTAATATAAATTTAATTAGGTATTGTAAAATACATTTTGGATTACTATTTAATAAGTATATAATATAGTTAATTATAAATAAGTTGAGGAATTACAATGGATAAAAATTTTCACAAACAAGCAGATTTTAAAATAGGTGCAATTGTAAAGCACCGTTTATTTTCATTTAGAGGTGTGATTTTTGATGTTGACCCTGAATTTATGAATACTGAGGAGTGGTATGCCTCTATTCCTGCTGATATGAGGCCTAAAAAAGATCAACCTTTTTACCATTTATTTGCTGAAAGCGAAGAGGGGCCGTATATAGCTTATGTATCTCAACAAAATTTACTAAAAGATGATAGTCAAGAACCATGTTTACATCCTCAAATTGATGTCATGTTTAATAATATTGGAGGAGATTATATTTTGAAAAAAGAAAATATACATTAGTGTTTAAATTCTAATCGTCTTTTTCCATCCAGGGGGCATCTGGGGAGCTTGCATCACCTATTACATTTGTAGAATTGTCCTTATCGTCCTTTATTTTTCTCCAACTTAGAATATTATTTCTTGTTATTACTTTTCCTATAAAATATGCAAGAAATACACATAATAATAAAGTTAGGATGCCGATAATTGGATGGTAGCTCATTAAATACTCTTTTTATTTTAATTATAATTCGAATGGCGGATAATACAAGTTTTTTGGAGACAAGGTAAAAACTTCATAACCAGATGCAGTGACACAAAGTGTATGCTCAAATTGAGCTGATAAGGATTTGTCTTTTGATACAGCAGTCCAGCCATCTTGAAGAATTTTTACTTCATGACTTCCTACATTAATCATAGGCTCTATAGTAAAAAACATTCCTTCTTTTAAAACTTGGCCCTCACCTTGGCGTCCGTAATGTAAAACACTTGGACTATCATGGAATACTCTTCCTATTCCATGCCCACAAAAGTCTCTAACTACTGAATAGCCTTTGTTTTCTGCAAAACTTTGAATTGCATAACCAATATCACCTAATGTTGCGCCTGGTTTAACTTCTTCAATACCTCTCCACATCGCTTCAAAGGTTGCTTCAATTAGCTTCTTTGCTTTTATACCTGGTTGTCCAACCCAAAACATTCGACTAGTATCTCCATACCAACCATCTAAAATTACTGTTATATCAATATTTAAAACATCTCCATTTATTAGAATCTTATCTCCAGGAATTCCATGACATATTACATGGTTTATTGAAGTGCAAATTGATTTTGGAAAGCCTTTGTAATTTAGTGGTGCAGGAATAGCATTGTTTTTTAAAATAAATTCATGACATTTTTTATCAAGTATGTCTGTTGTTACCCCAGGTACTACAAATGGAATAATAAAATCAAGTACTTCTGCAGCTAGTTTACCAGCTTTACGCATACTAATTATATTCTCATTATTGTGAATCATAATACCCGAGTCTTCGTCTATATACATTTTTTTCCTTTTATAATTTTAGTTATTTAATAATTTAATTTTTTTTCCTATGTTAATTCCTGTTGTACTTAAAATAGTATCAATACAAATAACTTCAACTCCTGCATTTATGGCATTTATAAAAGCTTTGCCATATTTAACATCTATATCTTCAGCAATTTTAAAGTAATTGCAGTCATTTCTTTGTATTAAATAGAGCATTACTGCTCTATCTCCATTTTGAGCAACATTAGCCAACTCTTTTAAATGTTTTGTTCCTCTTGAAGTAATACCATCAGGAAATTCTGCTATCCCTTTTTTTCTTGATAAATGAACATTTTTAATTTCTACATAGCAATCTTCTTTGTCCTCATCTTGTAAAAATATATCTATTTTAGAATTAACCCCATATTTTACTTCTCTTTTTAAGGTTTTGTAATTTAACAGCTCTTTTATTTCTTGATTATTAATAGCCTCTTGAATGATTTTATTTGGATTATGTGTATTTACACCCACTATAGTATTGCTTTCTTGGGTTAGTTCCCAAGTCCATTTAAGTTTTCTTTTAGGATCATCACTTTGAGAAAGCCAGGAAGTTATACCTTCTTTAGCTACTCCTGTCATTGCTCCCGTATTTGGACAATGTGCTGTGATTAATTGACCATTTTCAAGAATATGGTCACTAAAAAATCGTTTATAACGCTTTACAAATGTAGCTTTGATAAGATTGTTAGAGAATTTCATATTTTTATAATATATTATATTAAAGTAGTGGGTCTATAATTAATTAATTAATATTAGAGGAAATAACATGAATAGTTTGTCTACAGCTTGTTTAATTGTAATAGGAGATGAAGTTTTATCTGGTCGTACCGAAGATAAAAACATTAATTTTATAGCAAAGAGATGTGATAAAATAGGTGTTAATTTAGCAGCAGTTAGAATTATACCAGATGACCATAAGGTAATACAAGACGTAGTGATGGAATGCCATAATAATTTTGATTACATTTTTACTACTGGAGGGATCGGACCTACGCATGATGATATAACTACTGAGTGTATAGCTAAAGCCTTTAATATTGAGGTTGAAGTAAATAAGGAAGCGCTTAGAAGGCTAGAGGCTCATTATAAAAAATTAAAAGTTGAATTAAACGAATCACGCACAAAGATGGCAAAAATTCCTATCGGTGCAGAACTAATTGATAACCCTGTTTCCTCAGCTCCAGGATATATTGTTAAAAATATATATGTTTTGCCAGGTGTACCCAAAATTTTACAAGCTATGTTTGCTGGTTTGGAAGATAAGATATGTGGTGTAAATAATATGATATCAAAAAATATAATAGTACATAGTGCAGAAGGAGAAATTGCATCTTTATTAGAGAATATTCAAAATCAATTTAAAGAAGTGAGTATTGGTTCATATCCTTATTTTAGGCCGCCAGATGTAGGTACAAATATAGTCTTAAGGTCATTAGATATAAACTTAATTAATAAAGCATTTCTTGCAATTTTAAAAAAATTAACTGAATATAAAATACAATTTGAAGAAAATTAATTCATTTTATTATTGGGAGGAAGCATGTCTAATACAAACTCAAATACCGTACCAGATAACTTAAAAAAATTAGAAGCTCTTTATGAAAAATTAGAAAGAGATCCTAATCTTGAAAAAGCTTTTTTAGAAGATAAAACAAAATTTTTAAAAGATCATGGCTTTAATGAAGAAGAAGTAAATAAGTTAATAAATAATTTACAAAAAAGCAGAAATGATGCCTTGGCTTCAGTTTTAAAAGATCATGAAGCTCAATTAAAATAAATGTACTAATTAATTAAAAAAATACATATATAATTTTTAGGCAAAATTTTGGACGGTGCTCTTATCAGGACTTGTAACTGCCTGCATGCCAAAAGAGGGCACGGATTTTAAGTTTATTATCTCATGGTTTTCTGGTTATTGTGAGGCTTAGGTATCTAGAAATGTCTCTCTTAGGTCAAACTTTATAGTAACTAAATGTAATTATGATATTTTATAATAATTTAGGAGCAATAAAAGCAAAAAAAACACCAATTAAAAACAATGTTAATGAAACTATATATATATATTTACTTATTATTCTTAAGTTTGAACATAACTTTGCCTCTATAGGATCTATGGGACAGGGTGCATTCCTGTTGACCCATCTAACAATACCCCCAAGCAATATTAGTATACCTGCAATACTAAAGATAAAAATTTTATACTTAGAGAAAATAAGCAATTGGGGAACGTTAGAAATTAATCCAGCTAAAACTGCTCCTGATCCGATGGTAACTAAGAGTGCAGGTAAGGCGCAACAAATTAAGGTCCCAAAACTGGTAAATAAACTTATTAAAGGTACGATTATATCTTTTTTAGATGTTGCCCTCATTTCTAAAGCTTTTTTCTATTAATTTCTGAAACATTATAACCTGCATTTATAAAGAGGTCTTCTATGATGTTATCTGTAATATCTGTGTCTTCTTTTAATGCAATTATTATATTTTGATTATCTAAATCTACAGTTATACCAGCCACTTGTTCTTTTTTTAAGAAAACTTTTTGTATAGCTTGGGCACAAAAGTCACATACCATGCCTTCTACTGCGACAGTTAGTAAAATACCATTAGGATCTATAGAGCCTTCTTGGAGTGTTATTTTCTCATTATCCATTTCATGTTTGCTATGATCCATTTCATTATTGTCATGATTATGTTCTTGCGCATAAGAATTTATGCTAGTCCAAAATATAAATATTAAGAATATAGTAATTAATTGTTTCATATTATTTTTCCTTTTATTAAAACCTTTTTACATAATTGAATGAAAGCTTTTTATTATTATTCATACCTATCTCCATTAGATGAGTTTTATAAAAAAACCTAACTATTGGGCTATAACTAATAGGATCTTGGTTTTTAGGATTATGTGATGTTTCAAACATTAACCAAGTATGAATATCTCCATAGTTTCCTATATAGGGTGCAATTCCAATTTTTGCTTTTTGCGAAAAGTGTGTATCTATTTTTCCTGCAATAAAAACTCTATTTTCATAGGAAGTAAAATATCTTCTTGTTTCCCAATCAGTACTAATCCCAAAATATCCAGCATACTTAAGTTTAGATTCGTAATTTTCAAAATCTGTATGTAAAATTCCTATCCCTTTTTTTGTATAAAAATTTGCTTGAGAGTGTTTCTTATTCCACCTTTTAATTAAGTGGTTGTAATGTGCCGTATGCACTGTGTACTTTTTAGATTTAGAATATTCTATTTTATAGCCAAGAGACTTATTATAAGTAGGAGAGTAATGAAGATGAGCTGAGCTCATTTCAGAATCATTTTTAGTCATAAAAGTCCAGCCTTCAGGATAAGATACTGGTCTTGCAAAACAAACACTATTAAATAATAAAATAGATAATAGAAAAATCTTTATAAGCATATTTTATTTACTTTCTGAATAATATAGATACTGTAATGTATACCCTAACGTTAATGTCAAACTAAAAAGGATTTATTATGAAAATTAGTGAAATAGCTAAAGAAACTGGACTGACAGTTAGGGCTATAAGGTATTATGAAGAGCTTAATTTAATTAAGTCTGATAGACTTGATAATAATTATAGAGATTATGATAAAGAAGCTTTATTTAAACTAAGTTTTATATCTAGAGCAAGGAAACTTGGATTTTCTGTTGATGAATGTTCTTCTTTAATAAAGTTATTTAATGACAACAACCGACATAGTTCAGAAGTCATTAAAATTGCAAAGATTAAAAGAAATAAATTAAATGACCAGATTGAAGAATTGCAAGATTTAAAAAAATCTTTAGATTGGTTAATTAAAAAATGTCCCGGAGATGATAAGCCTAATTGTCCTATTTTAGATGAATTATCTAGTTAAAAGTAAAATAATTATTATTTGTTAGGATGGTGCCCTCAGCAGGACTTGAACCTGCACGCCAAAAGAGGCCACGGATTTTAAGTCCGTTATGTCTACCAATTCCATCATGAGGGCTTAATTACTTATATTTCTTTCCTATTAAAATTGTTGCTCCTTCAGGAGAAGTTTTCTCTGAATGTTCTTGCTTGATTTCTACTTCAAGAAAATCACCAGGATTTAAAATATGGTCTTTTTTTGTATCATTTAAAATAAATTGGCCTTTTACTACACATGCGTAAGCACCAAAATCATGAGTATGAAAACCTGTATCTAAATTAGGTTTAATTTCTTTTATCATAATATCTGAATAGCCGTGATCTGATATTTTTTTTATTTCGCTACTATAATTTTCTAAAGAATTATTTTTCATATCTACCTCACAAATTTAAATAATATATTTTTATACTGCCTTCTCATTAATGGTGCCGACTGCCGGGATCGAACTGGCCACCTGATGATTACAAATCAACTGCTCTACCAAATGAGCTAAGTCGGCATTATTAATAATAAAGACCTAAGTATAAAATATCATACTCCCTTTTAAACAAAAAAAACAAAAATACAAGATGCATATGATTTTTTTTAAGTTCTATTAATTTCATATAATGCAATTGCTAGTGCAACAGATACATTAAGGCTTTCAATAGATCTTTCAATGTTAATTTTAGCTGTCATATCACAATTGTTTCTTACAAGTTCTCTTAATCCTCTACCTTCACTTCCCATAACGATACCAATATTTTCAGAAAATATTTTTGTTTTATCACATAATTGCTTTAAAGTTTGATCAGCTTTTGCTTCTAAGCCAACAGTCCAAAAATCATATTTTTTTAATTTATTTAAAGTTTGTACTAAGTTGGTGACTTTAAATAAAGGCATAAATTCCAGAGTGCCTACAGCTGCTTTAGCCATCGTAGAATTTTCATTTGGTGAGTTTTTATCTAAAATAATGATTCCGGATGCAGAAAAGGCGCTTGCAGATCTGATTATAGCTCCAATGTTTTGTGCATCGGTAATTTGATCCAATATAATAAAGGTCTTTTTATTCTCTTGGTTGCTTTCAAGGTAGTTATTTAAATTATTTGCTTCCAGAGGCTTTACTAATAAGGCTATTCCTTGATGCGTATTAAGGTTATCAGTTATTGTAGATATTTCTGATCTAGACATTATATCGGTCTTAATTTGTAAGTTATTTAGAGAAAGTGCAGTAAAATTTTCTTTGGTTGAGCAAAGGTGATATTTAATTCTTTTAGGATTTTTAAGAGCAGCTTCTACAGCATGCTTGCCAATAATCCAGTAACTTTGATTACTGTTTTTATTTTTAGTATTCATGATCTATATTTTAGTATTTTTATAAACATTTGTTATTTATAACTTAGTAAATTTAATTCTCAATCTATTATATTTATTTTATAATCTATTTTTTTGTTGCAGTTGTAGCTACTATATGTAATTTTTAAAGATAGAAATTTAAATGTAATTTTTAAATTTAAATATAATGGTCAATTTATACATATAATAGGGGAATGTAATGAAATTATTAAAAGTCTTAGGCATAGTAATGTTCTTTTCAATGTCTATAGCTAATGCAGGCCATCATGAAGAAGATAATACATATATGATGTCTGCTTTAGAAGCAACAGGCCAGCATAACATATTAATATCTGCAATCAAAGCGGCAGGATTAGAAAAATTATTTTCAGAGCAAAGTAAAGTGCCTAGAACTTTATATGCTCCAAATGACGAAGCATTTAAAAAGCTACCAAAGGCATTAAGTGATGAGTTGTTTGTAAAAAATAATAAAAAAGCAGTTAGAAAACTTTTATTTAATCATGTGTTTGCTGGTTCCCACTCTGGAGAAAATGTTAAGTCAGAAGGTACTTTAACAGTTAATCTAGATGGAAAAATTTTAAAAATATATAAAGAAGGTGATCTATATGTAAAAGATATGGTTATAACAGAAAAAGATATAGCTGTTAAAAATGGAATTATTCATTCAATTGAATGTGTTATGTTTGTTCAGCCAAGTGATACAGATAGTAGACTTGACCTAGAGACACAAAATAAATTTTCTCTTACTTCTTGTTGCATGAGAACTGACTTAGAAGTTAATTCATTTTTAGGTGACGTAAAATAAAAAATATTACAGAATGGTTAGATTAAATTCTAACCATTCAAATATCTAAAAAATTCAATATTATTTAACTTCTGATTGCAGCTTAATAAAATATTCGGCATCTAGTACCACTAAAGGTTTTTTATTATTTATTTTTACAACTACTAATGGTTCTAAATTTCCTGCATTACTTATAGATTGCTCATATGCTTCCCATAAATACTTCATTCTTTCCTGATTTTTGCATTCAATTGAATAAGGAAATAATTTTTTAGCTTTGTCAGAAAGCTGAACATCTTCGCCAGGTCTTCCCATTCTAATCGATACGACATCTTTTTCTGATAAAATAGGAAAAGCCTTTAATATTAAATTACAAATATATTTTTGAAGTCTCTTGCCTTTAGCTTTTCTTGTTGCTGTGTTCATTGCTCTCCCCATACTAATTTTTTAACATATAATAAAGTTATACTAAAAATAACTTTTTATATATTTGAATTTTTAAAAGGATTTGTTATTCTTACGTTTATTTTGTTTTCAAGATATATGGAAAGAACTTATATGAATTTTAATCTAAACGAACAGCAACAATTGCTCCAAGAAACAGTTAGAAAATTTGCAAAAAAAGAACTTCCTGATATAGCATATGAAATTGAAAAGAACGATAATCCTCCTGAAAGAAATATTATTAAACGTTTCGCAGAACTAGGTTTTTTAGGAGTTAACCTTCCAGTAGAATATGGAGGAGCAGGTCTTAGTCATTTTGATGCGGTGATAGTTCTAGAGGAAATAGCTAAAATTTCTATAGCTGTAGCTTTCCCTATATTCGAATCTAGTTTTGGTCCAGCATTGGCTATATCTAGTTTTGCTCCATTAGAACTTAAGAAAAATATTTTACCGAAAGTATGTAGTGGAGACATGGTAATAGCTGTTTCCATGTCAGAGCCGAATGCTGGCTCTGCTCTTACAGATTTAACAACAAAAGCAGAAGTTAAAGATGATAAAATAATTTTAAATGGGCAAAAAAGATGGTGTTCTGGAGCCGGCCATGCAGATGCTTATGTTGTTTATAGTCGTATGTCGGATGAAAAGGGTGCAAAAGGAATAGGAGCAGTCTTATTAGAAAAAAATGCTAAGGGTTTTTCTTTTGGTAAGCCAGAAAGGCACATGGGTTTTAGAGGCGTACCAAGTGCAGATATGTATTTTGATAATGTAGAAATACCTTTAAAAAATATTATTGTTCCAGCTGGCGGTTTCACAAAATTAATGGAAGCTTTCGATTTAGAGCGTTGTGGTAATACAACTATGAGTTTAGCTTGTGCCCAATCCTCTTATGATTATGTATTAAATTATATCCAAGAAAGAAAACAATTTGGTAAACCTATAATTGACTTTCAAGCTGTTCAATTACAGTTAGCAGAAATAAAGATGAAGATAGATGCTTCTAGATTGTTACTTTATAGGGCTGTAGTAAATGCTGATAAAGATTTACCTTCCATTGCAGATAGCTCTGTAGCAAAATGTTTTGCTAATGAAATGGCTAGAGAGGTGACAGGCAAGTGCGTTCAATTAATGGGAGGATATGGATATTCTAAAGAATACCCTATTGAGCAAAAAATGAGAGATGCCTGGGGGTGGGGAATAGCAGGTGGCTCAATAGATATTCAAAAAACAAATATTGCTTCTGCCCTGATAGGCAGACGTTTCAATCAAAGAAATTAATCATTAAGGATATTATTATGAGCCAGATTTTGCCATTAGAAGGGGTTAAGGTTTTAGATTTAACAACTGTAATTATGGGACCTTTTACAACTCAAGTCTTAGGTGATTTTGGTGCAGATATTATAAAAATTGAAGAGCCAAATGGAGATATGACTCGTGATATTGGTCCAAGCAAAACATCTAAAATGTCCTCTATGTTTCTTGGTGTTAATAGAAATAAAAGAAGTTTAGTTTTAAACTTAAAAAAGTCTGAAGCAAAAGTTGCGCTGTGGAAATTAATACAGGATGCTGATATTATTGTTCATAATATTCGTCCTCAAAAAATCGCAGCTTTAGGGTTTGATCCAGATACGGTTTTAGCTAAAAATCCAAAAATCATTTATGTTGGGCTTCATGGCTATAGAGAAGATGGCCCATATGGCGGGCAGCCTGCTTTTGATGATGTGATTCAAGGGCAATCTGGAATAGCAGGAGCATTTGAGGCTAGAGATGGAGAGGCATCATTAGTGCCTACAGTTATGGCTGATAAAAGTGTAGGGCTTTTAGCAAGCACAGGTATTTTGGCAGCATATATTCAAAGTCTTAAAACGGGTAAAGGCAGCTATCTAGAAGTCGCTATGTTTGAGGGTATGGTAGGATATACATTATTAGAGCATCATTTTGGTGCTACGTTTGTTCCTCCTTTAGATAAGATTGGTTATCCCAGAGCGCTATCTTCAAATAGAAAGCCTTATAAATCTGCAGATGGTTATATTTGTATTTTGCCATATACCAATCAACAATGGGCTAGTTTTTTTAAAATTATAGGTAGAGACGACCTTCTAAATGATAAACGTTATTCATCAATAAAAGAGCGATCAAAAGATATTCATACTTTATACACAATTGTTGCTAATAATGTCATAAATAAAACAAATAAAGAATGGACTAAATTACTTCAAAAATATGAAATTCCTCATGGAGTAGTTAATAGATTAGAAGATTTAAAAAGTGATCCACATTTAAAAGCAGTAAACTTTTTTAGGTCTTATACACATCCTACTGAAGGTAATTTAGAAGTTCCAGATTCTGCTTTTAGGCTTAATCGAGAATCATTACCAATTAGAAAACATCAACCAAATTTAGGTGAGCACTCTAAAGATATTTTGAAAGAGGTTGGTTTTAAAGAAAGTGAAATATTTAAAATATTAAATTAATTTTATAGATAATATTTATATTCAATATATGCTATAAATTAAAACATCTAGTTTTTTTATATAGTTATATTAGTTTGTGAGGTATAATGGATGTCAATTTGAGTGAAGAGTTCCCTGCAGAATTTAAAAAAATTAAAAAATTAGGTTATGAAACTATAGAAAAAAGATATCTGCAACCTAATATGGATACTGGTATACATTCCCATCCTTTTACAGCCTGTATGATTATTTTGGAGGGAGAGATTTCATTGGCTAATTCTCATGAAAAAAAACTTTTAAAGAAAGGTGATTTTATTTCAGTTGAAAGTAATGTATCTCATCATGAAAAAGTAGGAAAAAAAGGAGTTACAGTTCTCTATGGAAAAAAATTTAATGAGAATAAATATAATTTGAAAATTATAGAAGATAGTTTAGATGCATTATATTTAGGAGGTAATAATAACACAATATCTTTTATAACAAAAACTCCTGCTTCATATATTCTGTATCTCTCATTGTTTAAGCAGCATTATTCAGAAATATGGTTAAGCCAAGAATCTATACTTAATCTTATTCCAAAAAGGTATGCAAGTAGAAGCACTATTTTAAACCTTATTACAGATGGAATTAATAGAAAATTCATCAAAAAACGGATTTCTCTTATAGATAAAAGATCGGTACAATATGAGTTGGATAGTAATATTTTTTTTGATATTGAGGCTTGGCTTAAAGAGAGAAAATTAAGATTAACAAATATGTATAGTGAATAAATTATAAGATAACCATAATTAAATACCTAATATAAATTAGTTAATTATTTTTTTAAAGTATAGTTATTGAAAAAATTGTTTGATTGATTAGTCTTTTTCAATTAAACAAGCTCTTTATTAGGCTCTGAATATATAAATGAATATTTATATATATAATAAGTTTAATATAGGAGGGGTGGCCGAGTGGTTAAAGGCGGCAGACTGTAAATCTGTTCTCGTATGAGTACGAAGGTTCGAATCCTTCTCCCTCCACCATTAATATTAATTTCATTATTTTAGATTGACTATAAGCTAAGAATTGAATAGATAATGGGTTCTTGTTAGAATAAAGAATTGGATTTAATAGTTGCATCTTACTTTGGTCTGGTGCAAAAGTACTATAAGTTTATAATATTAAGATTTATTAGGAGTATGTGAAGCATAGAACTCATAGTATTTACTAAAACTTAGCGGGTGTAGCTTAGTGGTAAAGCACCAGCCTTCCAAGCTGGCTATGAGGGTTCGATTCCCTTCACCCGCTCCATGTATAACGACGGAGATAAAGAGAATGGCTAAAGAAAAATTTGAACGTAATAAACCGCATGTTAATATAGGTACAGTTGGCCATGTTGACCATGGGAAAACAACGTTAACAGCTGCTATTACAAAAGTGATGGCTGAAGCATCTGGTGGTGCTGTTGTAGACTACGCTGATATTGATAAGGCTCCAGAAGAAAGAGAACGTGGTATTACAATTAATACTGCTCACGTTGAGTATGAAACAGCTGAGCGTCACTATGCGCACGTTGATTGCCCAGGTCACGCAGATTATGTAAAAAATATGATTACAGGTGCTGCACAAATGGATGGCGGTATTCTTGTTGTTTCTGCATCTGATGGTCCAATGCCTCAAACTAGAGAACATATACTGCTTGCTAGACAAGTTGGTGTTCCTGCTCTTTGTGTGTTTTTAAACAAATGTGACCAAGTAGATGATCCAGAATTAATGGAACTTGTTGAAATGGAAATACGTGAGCTTCTCACACAGTATGAATTTCCAGGTGATGATATCCCTATTATAAAAGGCTCAGCGTTGAAAGCTTTAGAAGGCGATACAAGTGATATAGGTGTCCCAGCTATAATGGAGCTTATGAAACATGTTGATTCATATATTCCAAAACCAGATCGTCCAGTAGACTTACCATTCTTGTTGCCTATAGAAGATGTGTTCTCTATCTCCGGAAGAGGTACTGTTGTAACCGGTCGTATAGAACGTGGCGTGGTTAATGTTGGTGATGAAATAGAAATTACAGGTATACGTGATACTACTAAAACAACTTGTACTGGTGTTGAAATGTTTCGAAAGCTTCTAGATAGAGGGGAAGCTGGTGATAATGTAGGTGTATTATTGCGTGGTATTGATAGAGAAGGAGTTGAGCGTGGTCAAGTTTTAGCAAAACCAGGTTCTATTAAGCCTCATACTAAATTCATGGCAGAAACATATATCTTGAAGAAAGAAGAAGGTGGAAGACATACACCATTCTTTGGAAATTATAGACCTCAATTTTACTTTAGAACTACAGATGTAACAGGAACTATAGCTCTTCCAAGTGGAACAGAAATGGTAATGCCTGGAGATAACATACAGTTCGAAGTAAACTTAGGTTCTCCAATTGCAATGGAAGAAGGATTAAGATTTGCGATTAGAGAAGGTGGAAGAACAGTAGGTGCAGGAGTTGTATCTAAAATTATTGAATAATACTGATTAAATAGATAGGGAATAGTTTATAAATGGCAATGGAACATCAAAATATTAGAATAAGGCTAAAGGCTTTTGATCATAGAGTGCTTGACGTTTCAACGCTTGAAATAGTAAATACAGCGAGAAGAACCGGAGCAAGTGTTCGTGGTCCTATTCCATTACCTACAAAATTTGAAAGATATACGGTAAATCGATCTCCACATGTAGATAAAAAATCTAGAGAGCAATTTGAGATAAGAACACATAAAAGGTTATTAGATATAGTTGATCCAACGCCACAAACAGTAGATGCTTTAATGAAATTAGATCTTGCTGCTGGTGTTGATGTAGAAATTAAGCTTTAGTAAAAATAGGGATTTAGACGATGCGTACGGGATTAATTGCAAAAAAAATAGGTATGACTAGGCTATACATGGCTGATGGAACTCACGTTCCAGTTACTGTTCTGAGTCTTAATAATTGTCAAGTTATAGCTACCCAAACGGAAGCTAAAAATGGATATAATTCTGTAACATTAGGTACAGGAGAAGCTAAACTTAAAAATACTAACAAAGCACAAAAAGAGGTTTATGCAAAAATTAAAGTTGCACCTAAAATGAAACAGAAAGAATTTAGGGTAAGTGAATCTAATATGATTGCTATAGGTTCTGAATTAAGTGCTAATCATTTCACGGTAGGTCAATTCGTAGATGTTACAGGAGTAACAATAGGTAAAGGTTTTGCTGGTGCAATGAAACGTCATAACTTTGGTGGTTTAAGAGCCTCACATGGTGTGTCTATATCTCATAGAAGTCATGGTTCAACAGGAAATAGTCAAGACCCAGGAAGAGTATTTAAAGGTAAAAAAATGGCAGGTCACATGGGTGATAGGCAAAGAACTATTCAAAACTTACAAGTAGTAGCTGTAGATGAAGATAGAGGTTTAATTTTTATAAAAGGTGGATTGCCTGGTTCAAAAGGTAAATGGATAAGTATTAAAGATTCTGTAAAAAAAGCGATACCAAATGATGTTCCTTTGCCTGCGGGCTTAAAAGGTACTGCAGTTAATATAGAAAAAGAAAAATCTTTAGAAATAGAAGCTTCAGAATCTAATGAAGATGTTGCAGTAGAGGTAGGTGAAATCCTAGATGATAAAAAAGAAGCAAAAATTGAGCCAGCTTCTAAAGTAAAAGAGGATCTTAAACCAAATAATAAAGTTGATGAAAACAAAGAAAAAGAGAAATAGAAATGAAGCTTGATATATTAACCTTAGATAATAAAAAGTCCTCCGTTTTAGAGTTAGATAAGTCTGTCTTTGAAGCAGAAGTTAGGGCAGATATTTTACACAGAATGGTAACATGGCAGCTAGCTAAGCGTCGTGCAGGAAGTAGGAAGACACTAGAGAGAAGCGAAATAACAGGCTCTAGAGCAAAGATAGTACGACAAAAAGGATCAGGCGGAGCTCGTCATGGAGATAGAAAGGTTTCTCAATATAGGGGAGGCGGAGTAGCCCATGGTCCTAGAGTTAGAAGTCATGAGCATAAATTACCTCGTAAAGTTAGAAATATGGCCATGAGATGTGCCTTGTCTTCAAAAGTCAAAGAAGGTAAATTAATAATATTAGATGATATATCTTTCTCTTCTATGAAAACTAAATTACTCAAACAAGCTCTAAGCAAGCTTCCTTTAGGAAAGTCTACTTTATTTGTCTCTGGAGACAAAATAGATGAAAACTTCAACAAAGCATTAAAGAATATACCAATGCATGATATGCTTCCTACACAAGGTGCTAATGTATACGATATACTAAGAAGGGATACTTTAGTTTTAAGTAAATCCTCAGTTGAACAGTTAGTTAGTAGATTAGTAGTTAATGAAAAAAAAATAATTAAATCTAAGGAAGTTAAATAATGGCAGCTCCTAGACCACAAGATTATGATGTAATTGTGTCTCCAATAATTACTGAAAAAGCTACAAGAATATTAGAAAATAATCAGGTAATTTTTAAAGTGGCTCCAGATGCTACTAAACCCCAGATTAAAACTGCTGTTGAAGCATTATTTGGAGTTAAGGTGGTTGGTGTAAATACTGTAAATATTAAAGGTAAGAGAAAAGTATTTAAAGGCATAAGAGGTAAAAGGGCATCTATCAGAAAAGCAATGGTAACTTTAGCAGAAGGTCAATCTATAGACCTTTCTAGTGGAGTATAAGAAATGGCGTTAAAAACCTATAAACCAACTTCTCCATCTAGAAGGCAACTAGTTACAATAGATCGTTCCGGTTTATATGCTGGAGGACCAATCAAAGCGCTTTCACATGGTCAAAGCAAATCTGGGGGTAGAAATAACACAGGTAGGATTACTGCATGGCAGCGCGGTGGAGGTCATAAACAAAAATATAGAATAATTGACTTTAAGAGGATACATGATGATTTAGAAGGAACAGTTGAAAGATTAGAGTATGATCCGAATAGAACTTCATTTATAGCTCTTATTAAATATTCAGATGAAAAATTAGCTTACATAATAGCTCCACAAAAATTAAACGTTGGAGATAAAATTTTAAGTGGAGATAAAGTTGATATTAAACCAGGGAATAGTATGCCCATTAAAAATATGCCAATGGGTACTATTATTCATAATATAGAATTAAAAATAGGAAAAGGTGGCCAGATAGCAAGGTCTGCAGGAGCGTATGCTCAGTTAGTTGGAAAAGATAATGGATATGCTATAATCAAGTTGCAATCTGGGGAACAAAGATTAGTTAGAGGTGAGTGTAGAGCTACAGTAGGGTCTGTTTCAAACCCAGATCATCAAAATATTAATTTAGGTAAGGCTGGTAGATCAAGATGGTTAGGTAGAAGGCCTAATGTAAGAGGTGTGGTTATGAATCCTGTTGATCATCCACATGGTGGTGGAGAAGGTAGAACATCAGGTGGTAGACACCCAGTTACGCCGTGGGGAGTGTCAACAAAAGGTAAGAGAACAAGAACAAATAAAAGAACAGATAAGTTAATACTTAAAAAGAGATATAAATAATTAGGAGGATGTAGGGCAGTGGCTAGATCAATTTGGAAAGGTCCATTTGTGGACGGATACTTGCTTAAGAAAGTACAAGAAGTTGCAAAGACTGGTTCTCGTACAGCTATAAAAACTTGGTCCAGGCGCTCTACAATATTACCTCAGTTTGTAGGTTTAAATTTCGCTGTACACAATGGAAAAAAATTTATTCCTGTATTTATAACTGAAGAAATGGTAGGTCAAAAACTTGGTGAATACTCTCCTACTAGATCGTACTATGGGCATACAGCCGATAAGAAAGTGAAAAAGGGTTAGAAATGGGAAAAGCTAGCAAAAATAGAAGATTAGATGAAAAATGTGCAATGGCATTAGATAGGTCAGTTAGATCTGGAGCACAGAAGCTTAATCTAGTAGCTGCTAGTATTAGGGGTATGGATGTTTCAAAAGCATTATTACAGTTACAGTTTTCTAAAAAAAGGATAGCTATAGATGTAAAAAAAGTTTTACAGTCAGCTATTGCTAATGCAGAAAATAATCATGATTTAGATATTGATAAATTAGTAGTTTCTGAGGCGTATGTTGGAAAGGCTTTAGTAATGAAAAGGTTTAGGCCAAGAGCGAGAGGCAGGGGCGCAAAAATCCTCAAACCTATTAGTAATTTAACAGTTATAGTTAAAGAAAATCAGGAGGAGGTTTAATGGGTCAGAAAGTAAATCCAATTGGTCTAAGATTAGGAATAAATAGAACTTGGGATTCAAGGTGGTATGCTAAAGGTGGTGCATATACAAAATTACTAAGTGAAGATTTAAAGATTAAATCCTTCCTAAAAGGAAAATTAAAAACTGCTGCTGTAAGTAAAATAACAGTTGAGAGGCCTGCTAAAGTAGCCAGAGTAACTATATATTCTGCTAGGCCAGGCATAATAATAGGCAGAAAAGGTTCTGAGATAGATATCTTAAAAAAGAAATTGTCTACAATGACAGCAGGTGATGTGCAATTAAATATTGTGGAAATTAAAAAGCCAGATATAGAAGCACAACTTGTGGCTGAAAATGTTGCGGAACAGCTAGTAAAAAGAATAGCGTTTAGGAGAGCTATGAAAAGAGCTGTTCAATCTGCTATGAGAGCAGGAGCGCAAGGAATTAGAATTAATGCTGGTGGAAGGTTAGGCGGAGCAGAAATTGCTAGAGTAGAATGGTATCGAGAAGGTAGGGTTCCATTACATACATTAAGAGCAGATATAGATTACGGAGTTGCTACTGCTGCTACAGCTTATGGTAATTGTGGTATTAAAGTTTGGATATTCAGGGGTGAATTAATGGAGCATGATCCAATGGCCATGGAAAATGCTAGAAGTAACCAACAGGGAGCACCAAGATAATGATGAGCCCCAAAAGGACAAAATTCAGAAAAGCACATAAGGGCCGAATTCATGGAGATGCAAAAGGTGGAACTTCCCTTAATTTTGGGTCCTATGGAATGAAGGCTCTTCAACCAGAAAGAATCACAGCCAGACAGATAGAAGCTGCAAGAAGAGCTATTACTAGACATATAAAAAGGCAGGGTAGAGTTTGGATAAGAATTTTTCCGGATGTGCCTGTAACGAAAAAGCCAACTGAAGTAAGAATGGGTAAAGGTAAAGGGTCTGTAGAATTTTGGGCAGCAAAAGTTAAGCCTGGAAGAATTATGTTTGAATTAGATGGAGTTACAGAATCTCTTGCTAGGGAAGCACTTGAATTAGGTTCAGCAAAGTTACCAATTCGCACAAAATTTGTTACTAGACAATTAGGAGTTTAAATGAAGTTTTCAGATATAAAACAAAAAACAGAAGATGAGCTAAAAGTGGATTTAGTTAATTTAAAAAAAGAGCAGTTTAATTTACGGTTCCAAAAAGCATCTGGTCAACTTGAAAATTCATCTAAAATACTTCAGGTAAGAAGAGATATCGCTAGAATTATGACAGCAATCAGAGTTCAAAAGAGGAGTTCAATAAATGCCTAAGAGAGTTTTGCAAGGAACAGTAGTTAGTGCAGCAAGTGAAAAAACTATAGTTGTTAATGTGGATAGACGCGTAAGGCATCCTTTGTACAAAAAAACAATTACTCGCTCTAATAAATTTCATGCACATGATGAAAATAATATCCATAAAATTGGTGATAAGGTTAGAATTATTGAGTGTAGACCTATTTCTAAGAAAAAAACATGGACAGTATTAGCAGACAGTATTACTTCGTAATTTAAAAACATTTAATTGGAAAGAAAATGATACAAACAGAGTCAAATTTAAGTGTAGCGGATAACTCAGGAGCCAAGAGAGTCCAGTGCATTAAAGTATTAGGAGGATCTAAAAGAAGATATGCTGCGGTAGGTGATGTAATTGTTGTGTCTATTAAAGAAGCTGCGCCCAGAGGTAAGGTTAAAAAAGGTGATGTACATAGGGCGGTTGTTGTAAGAACACGTAAGGAAATTCGAAGAGTAGATGGAAGTGCTATTAGATTTGATAGTAATGCAGCTGTATTAATAAACAAACAAGAAGAGCCTATAGGTACAAGAATATTTGGTCCTGTTACAAGAGAATTGCGTGGAAAAAAATTCATGAAAATTATCTCTCTAGCACCGGAGGTTTTATAGATATGGATAAAGTAAAATTAAAAGTAAAAAAAGGTGATAAGGTTTTAGTAATAAGTGGTAAAGATAAAGGTAAGTCTGGAGAAATAGTTACTGTTTATCCAAGAAATAATAGGGTTATTTTGAGAGGTTTAAATGTAGCAAAGAAGCATACTGCTCAAAGTCAAACGTCTCAAGGTGGTATATTAGATAAAGAACTATCAATACATGTATCTAATGTATCACATATAGATCCAAAAGATAATAAAGCTACAAGAGTAGGATATAAATTTTTAAAGGACGGTAGAAAAGTAAGATTTGCTAAACGTTCTGGTGACCTAGTAGATTAATGGAGTTTTAAATGAGTGCAAGATTAAAAGAGCTTTATGAATCAAACATCAAAAAAGAACTTTTTGATGAATTGAATTGTAAAAATGTAAATGAAATCCCAAAGCTAGAAAAAATAGTTTTAAATATGGGTGTAGGAGAGGCCGCTTCTGATAAAAAAAAGATGGAAGGAGCTATAAAAGACCTTACTCAAATCTCCGGACAAAAAGTTTTAGTGACAAAAGCTAAAAAGTCCGTTGCGACATTTAAGCTAAGAGATGGAATGAGTATTGGCTGTAAGGTTACTCTAAGAAAAGAAAAAATGTATGAATTTTTAGATAGGCTAATCAATATATCTTTGCCTAGAGTGAGAGACTTTAGAGGTTTAAGTTCAAAAAGTTTTGATGGGAGAGGTAACTATGCTTTGGGGATAAAAGAGCAAATTGTTTTTCCTGAAATAAATTATGATGATGTAGATGCTGTAAGAGGAATGGATATTATAATATGTACTTCTGCTGATACAAATGATCAAGGATTAGCATTACTTAAAAAATTTAACTTTCCGTTTAGGAAATAGGAGCTAAAATGGCTAAAAAAAGTGCAATAGATAAGAACAAAAAAAGAATATACATGGTAGGCTTACATAAAGAAAAACGTTTGGCATTAAAAGTTATTATAAAAGATAAAAATGTATCTCAGGAAGATAGATTTAAAGCAGTATTAAAACTTTCATCCCTGCCTAAAAACGGATCAAGAATTAGAGTAAGGAATAGGTGTGAAGTCACTGGGAGGCCCAGAGGAAATTATAGAAAATTTGCTATGAGTAGAATTGCTTTTAGGGACTTAGCATCATCAGGCCAGCTTCCTGGCATAACAAAAGCAAGTTGGTAGGAGATAAATTATGACTATGCAGGACCCATTAGGAGATATGTTAACTAGAATTAGAAATGGACATATGGCAAAAAAAGCTATGGTAGAGTGCCCATTGTCTAAATTAAGAGCAGCAGTGTTAGAAGTATTAAAAAAAGAAGGCTTTATTAGAGGGTATAATGTAAAAGAAGATGATAATAAAAAAAATATTTTGATAATTGAGTTAAAGTATTTTGAAGGTAAGCCTGCAATAAAGGAAATTAAGAGAGCATCTAAACCAGGTCTAAGGTTATATTCTTCTTCGAATGATATGCCTTTAAATTATGGAGGGCTGGGTATATCTATAGTATCAACATCTAATGGGTTAATGTCTGACCATGATGCTAGAAATGCCAATATAGGTGGCGAAATTTTGTGTAGTGTATTTTAAGGAATAAATTAAATGTCAAGAATTGGTAAAAATGATGTAACTATTCCAGAAGGTGTTAATTTTAGCATTGATGGAAAAGTATTATCTGTAAAAGGTAAACTTGGAGAGCTTTCAGAGGTAATAACTGATGCAGTTGAAGTTGTATATAAAGATAATAAAGTTTCAGTGAAGCCTGTGAATAAAGAAAAAAATTCTTTGTCGCATTGGGGGTTAGTTAGATCTTTAATAAATAATATGGTTGTTGGAGTGGATAAAGGCTTTTCTAAGTCTTTAATTGTTAAAGGAGTAGGTTATCGAGCTGCTGTTGAGGGTGACATACTAAATCTACAGTTAGGCTATAGCCATGATATTAAGGTAGCTATTCCCAATGAAATAAAAGTTAAGTGTGAAAAACCAACTGAAATATTGATTACAGGTTTTAGTAAACAGAAAGTAGGTCAATTTGCAGCAGAAATTAGGTCATTAAGAAAGCCTGAACCTTATAAAGGTAAGGGCGTTAGATACTCTGATGAATTTGTGAGACAAAAAGAAGGTAAGAAAAAATAGGTGAACCATGGCAATAAAAAATAGACAAAAAGACGACAGAAGAAAAAAAAGAAATAGATACCATTTAAAAAAGAATGGTGTTTCTAAGCTTAGGTTAAGTGTATATAGGTCAAATCAGAATATATATGCTCAGATTATAGATGATGTTAATGGTAAAACTTTATTATCAGCTTCTACTATGGATAAAGAATTTAAAACAAAAAAAGCATTTGGCGGTAATGTTTCGGCGGCTCAAGAAGTGGGTGCAATGATAGCTAAATTAGCAAAAGATTCTGGTTTAAAGGAAGTGGTTTTTGATAGAGGTTCATATATATATCATGGGCGTGTTAAAGCTTTGGCTGAAGCGGCAAGAGGTAACGGCTTAGTATTTTAAGATAAATTTAGGAGTAGATTATGGCTAGAGGAAAAAAAAACGATAAAGAAGGCGATGATCTTCTCGACAAATTAGTTGGAATTAATCGTGTTTCTAAAGTTGTTAAGGGCGGTAGAAGGTTCGGGTTTGCAGCCTTAGTGATAGCTGGTGATGCAAAAGGACAAGTAGGTTTTGCAAAAGGAAAAGCTAAAGAAGTGCCAGAAGCCATTAAAAAAGCTACTGAAAAAGCAAAAAAAGAGATGATTAGGGTGCCTCTTAGGGATGGGCGAACAGTCCATCATGATGTTTTAGGGTATCATGGCGCATCAAAAGTTTTAGTTAGAAGTGCTCCTGCTGGAACGGGTATAATCGCTGGAGGTCCTATGAGAGCTGTTTTTGAAACTTTAGGAGTTCAAGATGTAGTTACTAAGTCGCAAGGTAGTGCTAATCCATATAATATGATACGTGCTACTTTTGACGCTCTATCGAATTTGCAATCTCCTCGAGGAGTGGCAAGTAGAAGAGGCCTGAAAGTAAGTTCTGTTGTAGGTAAGAAGGTAGAAAAAAATACTGATAAGGATGCAAAGGAGGCGTAAAAAATGGCTAATAATAAATTAACAGTTGTACAAGTACATAGCCCTATCGGAAGAAAGTCTGATCAAAGAGGAACTTTGATAGGATTAGGTCTTAATAAAATGAATCGTAAGAGTGTTCTAGAAGATACGCCCTCAATTCGTGGAATGGTTGCAAAAGTTAAGCATCTAGTAAAAGTAGTAGAATAGCATTAAATTAAGAGGGTAATTGGAGAGTAATATGAGACTTAATGAAATCAGAGACAATGATTCAGCGAGACAAAACAGGAAAAGAGTAGGAAGAGGTATTGGCTCTGGTACTGGCAAGACAGCTGGAAAAGGACATAAAGGGCAAAAAGCTAGAGCAGGTGTGGCTATAAAAGGTTTTGAAGGTGGTCAAATGCCATTACATAGACGTCTGCCTAAATACGGTTTTACAAGCCCAAATAGAAAAAATTATGTAACTGTAGGTGTAGATACTATCCAAAAGGCTATAGATGCAGGTAAGATTGATCCAAAAAAACCAATAAATGCAGAAGTTTTAAAGTTAACAAGAGTAATCAAAAAAGCTAAAGATGGTGTTAAGTTATTAGGTAATGGTTCTATAAAGTCTAATATTCAGATTGAAGTGACTGCTCTAACAGCTTCAGCTAAAGAGGCAATTGAAAAAGCAGGTGGAAAAGTTTCTATTATAGTTCGTAAAGTAAAAGATAAAGATGAGAGTGTAAGTTCTAAAGTTTAGAGCTTAGTTTTAATAATTTTTAATATTAAAGAGGATTTAAAATGGCTTCTGCTGCTGAACAGTTAGCTGCTTCTGTAAATTTTGGAGCTTTATCTAAAGCGAAAGAATTAAAGAAAAAAATACTATTTACTTTAGCTGCGCTGATTGTATATAGGTTAGGAACATATATACCCCTGCCAGGAATAGATTCTCAGGCACTGAATGATATTTTTCAGCAAAACGCTGGCGGTATTTTGGGTATGTTTGATATGTTCTCTGGTGGCGCACTTAGCAGAATGACAATTTTTGCTTTAAACATAATGCCATATATATCTGCATCTATAATAATTCAACTTATGACTACAGTTTCGCCTCATCTAGGTGCATTGAAAAAAGACGGTGATGCAGGTAGAAAAACAATTATTCAATATACTAGATATGGAACAGTTTTTTTAGCAGCAGTTCAAGGTTTAGGAATAGCAAGTGGTTTAGAAAATTTAACTTCTTCTTCAGGCCCAGCAGTCATGGACCCAGGTTTTATGTTTAAATTTACAACCGTAGTTTCTTTAACAGGAGGTACTGTGTTCTTAATGTGGTTAGGTGAACAGATCACAGCAAGAGGGATTGGAAATGGTATTTCGCTTATAATTATGGCAGGTATTGTGGCAAACCTTCCTGTGTCGTTAGTATCTACCTTAGAATTAGGAAAAACAGGGGCTTTATCAGGATTATTTATAGTATTTTTGTTATTGATGTCAGTAGCTGTTATAGCTTTTATAGTTTTTGTAGAAAGAGCACAAAGAAGATTATTAATACAATACCCTAAAAGACAAGTAGGTATGAAAGTTTTTCAAGGCGATTCTAGTCACCTTCCATTAAAAATAAATACTGCGGGTGTTATACCCCCTATATTTGCTTCATCTATATTGCTTCTACCGGTTACTGCAATGAGCTTTAATGCTGGTTCAGGGCCAAGTTGGATGCTTGATGCGACTGCGCTTTTAGGTAGAGGGCAACCACTATATATGGCTTTATATATTGCAGCAATAATGTTTTTTTCCTTCTTTTATACTTCTATAGTTTTTAACCCTGAAGATACAGCTGATAATCTTAAAAAAAATGGTGGGTTTATTCCTGGCATTAGACCAGGTCAAAATACGACATTATATATCGACCATGTTTTAACAAGGCTAACTGTTGTAGGTGCATTATATTTAAGTTTGGTTTGTATCCTTCCTGAAATTTTAATTGCAAAATATGCGGTGCCTTTTTATTTTGGAGGAACAAGTTTACTCATTGTTGTTAATGTTACTATGGATACAGTAGCTCAAATTCATTCTCATTTAATAGCTCAACAATATGAAGGTTTAATAAAAAAATCCAAACTTAGAGGCCGAATGTAATGATCATGATACTTTTTGGTCCTCCAGGTTGTGGTAAAGGAACACAGGCTAGTTTAATTGCTAAAAAAAAAAATTATATACACCTTTCTACGGGAGATATGCTTAGAGAAGCTGTAAAAAATAAAACGGAGACGGGTATAAAAGCTGCTAGTATAATGGAACAAGGTAAACTCGTATCAGATGATGTAGTTATAAATATTATAAAAGAAAGAATTGAAGAAAAAGATTGTGAGCATGGGGTAATACTAGATGGTTTTCCAAGAACACTGTCTCAAGCTAAAGAGTTGGATAATATGTTATTAGAAAATAATATGAATGTAGATTTAGTAATAGAGTTTGCAGTAAATGATGAAATTTTACTATCTAGAATAGAAGGTAGGTTTTCTTGTAGTGAATGTGGATCAGGATATAATGATGATACTAAGATGCCACTTAAAGAAGGCATATGTGATGAGTGTGGAAGTAGTAATTTTATAAGAAGAAAAGATGATAATAGGGAGACAGCTTCAAAAAGGTTAGAATCTTATAACAGAGAAACTTTACCTTTATTACCTTATTATAAAGATAAGGAAATATTATTTTCTATAGATGGTTTAGCAAATATAGAAAAAGTTACTAATAAAATAATGAGTTTAATATAAAAATGATATGGATATCGTTGACTTGATTGTAAAGATGAATATTATAGCGATTTTTGGACATTTTTTTTAAAATAAAATAGGAGGTTTTTTTGGCAAGAATATCAGGAGTAAATGTTCCAACAGGTAAAAGAGTTGAGATAGCTCTAACCTATATTTATGGTATAGGTAATACAACGGCATCAAAGATAATTGAAGATGCAGGTATTCCAAAATCTAGAAGGGTAAATGATCTAACAGAAGTTGAGCTAGATACACTTAGAGATTTAACATCTAAATTTACTGTAGAAGGAGATTTAAGAAGTATTATCTCTATGAATATTAAAAGACTAAGAGATTCCGGTTGTTATCGGGGTATTAGACATAGAAAAGGTCTTCCTGTAAGAGGTCAGAACACAAAAAACAATGCTAGAACTCGTAAAGGCAAGAATATGGCAATTGCTAACAAGAAAACTGCTTAATATAATAAATCAGAGGATATAATGGCTGAAAAAGTAACTAAAAAGAAAAAAGAAAAAAAGAATATTACGTCAGGAGTAGCTCATGTAAATTCTACTTTTAATAATACAATCATAACAATCACTGATCATCAAGGCAATACTGTTTCATGGTCTTCAGCTGGAACTCAAGGCTTCAAAGGGTCTAGAAAGTCAACACCATTTGCAGCACAATTAGCAGCAGAAGATGCAGGTAAAAAAGCACAGGAACATGGTTTAAAAGTTCTTGAAGTAAAGGTGAGTGGTCCCGGTGCAGGTAGAGAATCGGCTTTAAGGGCTCTACAAACTATAGGCTTCACGGTTACTACAATTAATGATGTAACTCCCATGCCTCATAATGGATGTAGACCGCCAAAAAGAAGAAGAGTTTAGTATAAAAATTTAATATTAAAAATTTATAAATTTAAATAAATTAAGGAACTTATAGTGCTAGAAAAAAATTGGAATGACTTGATTACCCCATCAAATGTTGTAATTACTGCAAAAGAAGGTGATGTAAATGGTACAGTTGTAGCTGAGCCAATAGAGAGAGGTTATGGCCTTACAATAGGAAACTCTTTAAGAAGAGTTTTATTATCTTCACTACAGGGAGCTGCCATAACTGCAATAAAAATAGAAAATGTACTACACGAATTTACATCCATACCTGGGGTTAGGGAAGACGTGGTAGATCTTATTCTAAATATAAAAAATATTGCTGTAAAATCTCATATAGATGGAACAAGCAAAGTACTATTAAATGCTAAAGGTCCATGTGATGTAACTGCAGGTATGATTCAAAGCAATGCTAATGTTGAAATAAAGAATCCAGAATTAGTAATTTGTCATTTAGATAAAGATTCAGAACTGAATATTGAGTTTATTATTAATACGGGAAGAGGATATGCCCCTGCGGCAGAAAATAAACCAGAAGATGCTCCCATAGGTTTAATACCTATTGATTCAATTTTTAGTCCAGTAAGAACAGTTTCATATAAAATAGAGAACTCACGAGTAGGACAAGACACTGATTTCGATAGGTTATTATTAAATATTGAAACAGATGGAACTATTACTCCAGAAGATGCTACAGCATTAGCAGCTAGAATTATGATAGAGCAATTAGGAAACTTTGTTAATTTTGAGGATCCTCAACCTGTTATTGTGGAAGAAGAGATCACTCCTGATGCATTATTGAATCCGCACCTCTTAAGAAAAGTAGAAGAATTAGAATTGTCAGTTAGGTCTGCAAACTGCTTGAAAAATGATAATATTGTTTATATTGGAGATCTTGTGCAAAAATCTGAGTCTGAAATGCTCAGAACTCCTAATTTTGGTAGAAAATCATTAAATGAAATTAAAGAGGTTCTTACAAATATGAGCTTGAATTTAGGGCAAATGATTCCAGAGTGGCCTCCAGAAAATTTAGAGCAACTAGCAAAAAAAATTGATGATCAATTTTAGTTAATAGAATATTTAACAGGGAGTTATTATATTATGAGGCATAAAATGGGACACAGAAAGCTTAATAGAACAAGCTCTCATAGAAAAGCCATGTTTGCTAATATGTCTGCAGCATTAATTAAGCATGAACAAATAAGAACTACTATAGCTAAAGCAAAAGAATTAAGGCCAATAGTTGAAAAGCTTATCACATTAGGTAAAAAAGGAAACCTTCATGCACGTAGGTTTGCTATTGCTAGAATGGCTCCTGATGCTAATATTGAAAAATTATTTGGAGAAATAGCAACGAGGTATGAAAGTAGAAGTGGTGGTTATACTCGTATAATAAAAGATGGTAATAGGTATGGTGATAGTGCTCCTATGGCATATATTGAGTTAGTTGACAGGAACATTGCAGCTAAAGGACTTGATAGTGGTCCAGTGGAAGAAGCTAAAGAAGTTAACCCTGAGAATCAAGCTTAGAAAAAACTTTCTAAAGTATATTTAATTTTATTTTTAGTTATTATATTATAAGTACTTAGTATGTGTTTTAAATTGTAATTTAATAAGGCTAGAAAGATGTATCTAATTCTATCAATAGCTATTGGTGGTGCAATAGGGGCTACTTCTAGATATATTATATCAACTTCAATCCAAAACTTATCTTCAAATGCTTTTCCCTATGGAATGTTAGCCTGTAATGTTTTTGGCTCTATTATTCTAGGTTTGTTATATGATAGTTTAGCTAAAGCTGATATTTTTAATGATAATATTAAGGCTTTTATACAAATAGGAATATTAGGTTCCTTTACAACATTTTCTGCTTTTTCACTTGAAGCATTCTTGATGTTTGAAAAAGGTGATCATATCACAGCGGTTGTTTTTATTTTATTATCTGTATTACTCTCTATCAGTGGTTTAATATTAGGTGTAAATGTTCTCCGCTTGGTGTTTTAATATATGTCTAATAATGATCCAATTAAAGTAACTATTGAAGAAACAGGGCAAAGGTTAGATAAATTTGTTGCCTCAAGAACAGAAAATTTGTCATTTGTAGCAATACAAAAATTATTACGTACTGGTCAAATTAGAATTAATGGGAAGCGAGCAGTTGGAAAAAAAAGAATAGAAACAGGCAATAGTATAAGAATTCCTTCTATATTTAGAAATTTAAAAAAATCAAAATTCATATGTTATACAGAGTTAAATGATGATCTATTAAATTTTGTTAATAATTCTATATTATATAAAGACAAAGAATTAATTGCAGTCAATAAGCCAGCAGGACTTGCTGTTCAAGGTGGGTCGAGAATATATGATCATGTGGACGGATTACTAGATTATTTCCGTTTTGAATCTCCTTATAGGCCACAGCTACTTCATAGAATAGATAAAGAAACGAGCGGTGTTTTATTGTTATCTAGGAAGCCTGATACAACTAGACGTTTATCAGAAGCTTTTAGAAGTAGGAATGTTAAAAAGGTTTATTGGGCTTTTATTATTGGACATATGCCAAAAACATCTGGGTCAATTAATGCTCCTTTAGGCACAGTTAATAGTAAAAACTTCGAGAGAGCAGCTTTTGATATAGATGGGAAAGAATCTAAAACAATTTATAATGTATTATGGAAAGGTAATTTTAAAAAAATAAAATTATCTTTAGTAGAATTTTTACCTGAAACTGGAAGAAAGCATCAAATTAGAGCGCATTGCAATCATGTAGGTTGCTCAATAATAGGTGATACTAAATATATTAGCAAAGCTCACCGTGATATGAAAAATCTCTATCAGTTTTCTTCTAATATGAAACTGCACGCAAGAGAAATAGGAATTCCTGATATTGAAGGAATAACACTAAGAATTAAAGCGCCTATTCCAGAGCATATGTTAAAAATCATGGAAGTCTTAAAACTATCAAAAGATATTTTAAATTAGTTAATATTGATGGAAAATAAACCTAAACTTACATTTAAAATTATAAAATCTATTGAAAATAATTATTGTATTCAAATCAATAATAAAATGGCGAAGACTCCAAATAGAAATTTGATAGAGGTGCCCACTTTAAAGCTAGCAAAAATAATACTTAAAGACTTTCAAATAAAAAGTTCTAAAAAGCTAGCTAATATAGTATCGCCTATAAGGATGACGAATACAGCCCTTGATAAGATAGCAATAAACAATCACGCCTATATAGAAGCATTAAGCTTATATATTAATAGTGATGTAGTTTGCTATTTTGCTAGTTCTCCTAAAGATTTAGTAAAAAAGCAAAATAAGTATTGGTTGCCTATGATTAAATTTATGCAAGACTTATATAATATTAATATATTACATACATCTGAAATTATAGCAGTAAGCCAGTCTCAAGAAAATATAACTAAAGTAAAAGAAATTTTGATAAAGAAGAGCTGTTTTGAGTTATCTGCAATAGGTGTGTTAGTTCAGTTAACTAATTCAATAATTATATCTTTGGCTCTTGTAAATAATAAGATTAGTGTTAAGGATGCGTATGAGATAAGTAACTTGGAAGAAATTCATCAGTCTTCTTTATGGGGTAAAGATGAAGAAGCTTTTACTAGACTTAAGGCTATTAGTATTGATATAAAAAATGTAAAAAAATATTTTGATGCGATAAACAAATAATAACTATATTTTAAGGATTAAGTTGTGAAAGATGTATTAAAAGAATTGCAAAAAAAGAAAGACTTAGCAAGACTTTCTGGAGGATTAAAACGTTTAGAAAGTCAGCATGCAAAAGGAAAGTTATCTGCTCGAGAAAGGATTAGTGTTCTTGCTGATAAGGATACATTTATAGAGTATGATATGTTTGTAGAGCATCGTTCTACAGATTTTGGTATGGAAAAAAATAAAATACCTGGTGATGGTGTCGTAACAGGTACTTGTAAAATAAATGGGCGTTCAATATTAATATATAGCCAAGATTTTACCGTTTATGGAGGTTCTTTAAGTGAAGCTCATGCAGAGAAAATTTGTAAAATTTTAGATCAGGCTATGAAACTAGGTTTGCCTGTAATCGGATTGAATGATTCTGGCGGTGCTCGTATTCAAGAAGGAGTAGCCTCATTAGGAGGGTATGCAGAAGTTTTTCAAAGAAATGTATTAGCATCTGGTTTTATTCCTCAAATATCATTAATCATGGGGCCCTGTGCAGGAGGTGCTGTTTATTCACCAGCTATAACAGATTTTACATTTATGGTTCGAGATTCCTCTTACATGTTTGTAACAGGTCCAGATGTTGTAAAAACAGTTACTCATGAAGCAGTAAGTGCTGAAGAGCTTGGTGGAGCTTCTACTCACACAAAAAAATCTGGTGTAGCTGATTTAGCATTTGAAGATGATTTAACTATATTAGAACAAACTAGAAGGCTCTTGGACTTTTTACCTCTTTCAAATAAAGAAAAAGCTCCATCTAGGTTAACTGAGGATTCAAAAAATCGTAAAGCATTTAATTTAGATACACTTATACCTGACAACTCTAATAGTCCTTATGATATGAAAGAATTAATAATAACTATAATTGATGAAGAAGATTTTTTTGAAATACAACCTGATTATGCACAAAATATTATAATTGGCTTTGCAAGAATTTCGGGAGAAACTATAGGTATAGTAGCTAATCAGCCCATGGTTCTTGCGGGATGCTTAGATATTGATTCTTCTCGTAAAGCAGCAAGGTTTATTCGTTTTTGTGATTGTTTTAACATACCAATCGTTACTTTAGTAGATGTCCCTGGTTTCCTGCCAGGAACATCACAAGAATATAATGGTATCATTAAGCACGGAGCTAAGCTTCTTTATGCATATGCTGAAGCAACAGTACCAAAGATAACTTTGATAACTAGAAAAGCATACGGAGGCGCTTATGATGTTATGGCTTCAAAACATTTAAGAGGAGATGTTAATTATGCTTGGCCAACAGCTGAAATTGCTGTAATGGGAGCGAAAGGAGCGGTAGAAATTATATTTAGAGGTTCTAATGAAGAAAAAATAAAAAAACAAACAGATGAATACCAAGATAAGTTTGCTAATCCATTTGTAGCTGCCTCAAGAGGTTATTTAGATGATATTATAACTCCACATAATACTCGATCTAGATTGTCATCAGCATTAGAGCTTTTAAAAACAAAAGAATTATCAAACCCAAAAAAGAAACATGGAAATATTCCACTATAAAAAAAGAGACTATTATATGTTTAAAAAAATACTTATTGCTAATAGAGGCGAAATAGCTTGTAGAATTGCTAAAACGTGCAAAAAAATGGGAATTGCTACTGTAGGAGTATACTCAGATGCAGATAAAAATTCTATGTATTTACAATATATGGATGAGGCAGTTAATATCGGGCCTGCTGATTCAGCAAAAAGTTACTTAAATATAGAAAATATTATAAAGGCTGCAAAAGTAAAGAAAGCTGATGCTGTTCACCCTGGGTATGGTTTTTTATCAGAAAATGCAGAATTTTCTAAAGCTTTACAAAAAGAAAATATTATATTTATAGGGCCATCTATTAAAGCCATCCAATCTATGGGAGATAAAATTATCTCTAAAAGAATAGCTAAAAAAGCTGGAGTAAATATTATTCCTGGTGTTGATGGAGCTATTAAAAATGTAGAAGATGCTAAAAAAGCTGCTATAGAAGTTGGTTACCCAGTAATGGTTAAAGCTTCTGCTGGTGGCGGTGGAAAAGGTATGAGAGTAGCAAATGATGAAAAAGAATTAATTTCTGGTTTTCAGAGTGCAAAAAATGAAGCTAAAAAATCATTTGGAGATGATAGAGTATTTATAGAAAAATTTATTGTTGGGCCCAGACATATAGAAATTCAAATTCTTGCAGATGAATTTGGAAATATGGTTTATTTAGGAGAACGAGAATGTTCTGTTCAAAGAAGACATCAAAAAGTAATTGAAGAAGCTCCTAGTTCCTTAGTTGATGAGGGTATGAGAAAAAAAATGGGAGAGCAGGCTCTTTTACTAGCTAAAGCTGTTAATTATTCTAGTGCTGGAACTGTAGAGTTTGTAGCATCTAATGATAAGTCTTTTTATTTTCTTGAAATGAACACAAGATTGCAAGTTGAGCATCCAGTAACAGAATTAGTTACAGGAATAGATCTTGTTGAAAAAATGATCAATATAAGCGCTAAATTACCCTTAGGATTAATACAGTCAGATATAAAAATTAGTGGTTGGTCAGTTGAAGCTAGGATATATGCGGAAAATCCTATTAGAAATTTTGCACCTTCTATTGGGAGATTGAGAAAATTTATTTCACCTTTGCGGAAAGATGCTTCAATTCGTCTTGATTCAGGTGTGCAAGAAGGTGGCGAAATATCTATGTATTATGATCCAATGATAGCAAAATTAATTTCTCATGGAGAAAATAGATTGGATGCATGTAATAAATTATCTGTGGCATTAGATGCATTTGTTATAAAAGGTTTGTCTACAAATATTCCATTTGTGAATAGTGTATTAACTAACAAAAAGTTTTTATCTGGAGATATTACAACTGCCTTTTTAGATGAAGAGTATCCTAAAGGGTATTCAGGTTTGCTAAAATCAAAAGACAAAATATTATTGATTTCTATGGCATCTCTGGCAATGAAGGCAATAGAAATAAAGCGTGAGAGTGAATTAAATAAAGGCAATTATGTTGTTACTATTTCTAAGCACCATTTTGAATTAAAATATGAAATACTACCTAATGATGTTAATGATATTTATAGGATTAAGGTAGATAATAATTCAATATTTTATGAAATTATTGTTTCTTGGAATATAGGAGAATCATTATTGCGGATCTCTTTAAATGATAAAGAATCTATTATGCAAGTTTCAAAGAATCTTTCTAGTTATAATATTTGTCATGCTGGTTTTGATATTCAATCAAATGTTACAGAATTAGATATTTTTAATTTATCTAAAATGATTCCTAAGAAATCTAAAAACACATTATCTAAAACACTTATATCTCCTATGCCTGGACAGGTTGTAAAAATATGTGTTTCTGAAAATCAAAAGGTTGGTTCCGGCGAAGATTTAATTATTTTAGATGCAATGAAAATGGAAAATGTTCTTAAATCTGATAAAGATGTTAAAATTAAAAAAATAAATGTAAAAGAAGGGGATACTGTCTCGGTAGATCAGGAATTAATTACTTTTGGGTGATACTAAAAAATATCTTTTGTAGATTTTTTTATAATTTCATCAAATTCATTCATATTATAATTATAGCCTAGCTCTTTTAATGATGTTACTGAGAAATCTTTTATACCACATGGTATTATGCTCTTATAATAATCAAGGTTTGGGTTAATATTTAGTGATATTCCATGGTATGTTATCCAGTGACTTACTCTTATACCAATAGCTCCTATTTTAGATTCACCATGAGGTCCGTTTACCCATATACCAATTCTATCCTTACATGTATAAGCGTTTAGACCAATATATTTTAATGATTTTATCATCCATGCTTCCAAGGTCTTAACGTATTTTCTGATATCTTTTTCTCTATAATTGAGGTTAAGCATTACGTATATTATTCTTTGTCCAGGACCATGGTAGGTAACTTGTCCTCCGCGGCCTGAGTTAATAATAGGAATTTCTGTATGATGAAGTATTTGTTCTTCTTTTGCACTAGTTCCGCATGTATAAACTGAAGGGTGTTCTAACAACCATATTAGTTCTGAAGCTTTATCTTTATAAATTTTCTGAACATAGTTTTCCATAGTATTAATAGCTTCATCGTATGGAACCAAATCTTTGTTATATTTCCACTTTAAGCTTTTATTATTAGATATAATATTTAATGAAACCATTTTTATAACCTAGCATTATTTATCTTATACAGTTAGTATGCATTATAATATTAATAATCAAAATGCATAGGAATTTTAGGAAAATGGAAAAGAATTCTAAAGCTATAGCAGAAAATGTTAATATATATGATAGTGAAACTTCTTTAGGGTTTGGTATTTCTTCGAAGTTTATTGATAAAACTAGAGAGAATATTAAAGCTAATGATGTCAATGTTCTTGAAGAAGATATCTTATCTTTGCATCCAGCAGATATTGCAGATATTTTTGAAATCTTGCCCCAAGAAGATCGAAAAACATTATTTACCTTATTGCAACATAAACTACCTCCAGAAACTTTAGCTTCTATAGATGAGCAAGTATTAAAAGATATAATAGAAAATTATAAACCAAGTTTATTAGCGGACTTAATAGAAAAATTAGATACGGATGATGCTGCTTATATATTAGAAAATTTAGACTTAAAAAAAAGAGAAGACCTTTTAAATCAAATTTCTAATGAGGCTAAAATTTTAATAGTGCAAGCTTTAGAGTTTCCGGAAATGTCTGCAGGTAGGCTGATGCAAAGAGATTATGTTGCGGTTCCTCGTTATTGGAATGTAGGACAGGTAATAGATTATTTGAGGCGGTCAATTAAAGTTCCAGATCAGTTCTATGCAATATTTATCGTAGACCCGAGGCACATGCCTGTAGGCACAATACCTCTCCATAAATTAATGAGAAGTGAGAGAAAAGTAGTGTTGTCTGATATTATGACTACAGAGCCTGTTGTTGTTCCTGTAACAATGGACCAAGAGGATATGGCCTTTCTATTTGAGCAATATGATTTGACGTCTGCTCCCGTAGTTAATTCGCAAAATAAGTTAATAGGAATGGTAACAGTTGATGATGTAGTAGAAGTAATACAAGAAGAGGCAGAAGAAGATATGCTGAAACTTGCAGGTGTTTCAGGAGATACCGATATTTATATGGCAGCCTGGCAAACAGCTAGAAGTCGTTTTACCTGGCTATTTGTAAACTTACTTACTGCAATCTTGGCGTCTATGGCGATAGGAATATTTGAGGGAACTATAAAACAAATTGTTGCTTTAGCAGTTTTGATGCCTATCGTTGCCTCAATGGGTGGGAATGCTGGAACTCAAACTTTAACTGTTGCTGTTAGAGCTCTTGCAACAAGAGAGTTAAATCAATCCAATGCATTAAGAGTCTTTGGCAAAGAAATTTTAGTAGGCATAATTAACGGTATTATTTTTGCAATTATAGTTGGTTTAGTGGCAGCTTTATGGTTTGGAGAAAAAGGTTTAGGAATTGTGATAGCTTTAGCCATGCTATTTAATTTATTTGTTGCAGGTTTTTTTGGTGCATCAATTCCTTTAGTTTTACAACGTTTTAAAATTGATCCTGCATTGGGAGCTTCAATTTTATTGACTACTGTTACAGATGTTGTAGGTTTCTTTGTGTTTTTAGGTTTAGCAAAAATATTATTAACATAAGTCTTTGGAGATTAAATGATTATTAATAGACGAGAAGATTTCAACTTTTATTTAGGTGATACTGCAGATATGATTAGAGAAACTGTATCTAGTTTTGCTCAAAATGAAATTGCACCAAGAGCAGCTGATATAGACAAGAAAAATGATTTCCCTTCTGATTTATGGGAAAAAATGGGAAGTTTAGGAATATTAGGTGTTACTGTTGAAGAAAAATGGGGAGGAAGTGGCTTAGGTTACTTAGAACACACTGTTTGTGTTGAAGAAATTAGTAGAGCATCAGCTTCAGTTGGACTTTCATATGGTGCGCATTCGAATTTGTGTATAAACCAAATAAGATTAAATGGGAATGATCAGCAACGTGAAAAATATTTGCCAGGACTAGTTTCAGGAAAAAAAGTTGGAGCCTTAGCTATGAGTGAGTCCAGCGCAGGCTCAGATGTGGTAGGAATGATCACGACAGCAACAAAAAAAAATGACCATTATGTTTTAAATGGTTCAAAAATGTGGATAACAAATGGTCCAGATGCTGATTACTTAGTAGTATATGCCAAAACAGATAAGAAAGCTGGATCTAAGGGTATTACAGCATTTATAATAGAAAAAAATTTTAAAGGTTTTTCTACAGGAGAAAAGCTAGATAAGTTAGGTATGCGTGGGTCTAATACATGTGAGCTTATATTTGATAAATGTGAAGTTCCTAATGAAAACGTTTTAGGTGAAATAAACGCTGGTGCAAAAGTGCTTATGAGCGGATTAGATTATGAGAGAGTAGTATTAGCAGGTGGACCACTTGGAGTTATGCAAAATTGTTGGGATATAATAGTTCCTTATGTGCATGAGAGAAAACAGTTCGATAAGCCAATTGGAAGCTTTCAATTAATACAGGGGAAATTAGCAGATATATATACATCTATGAATGCATCTAAGTCTTATGTCTATAATGTCGCACAAGCATGTGATAGAAATGAAACTACTAGAAAAGACTCAGCTGGTGCTATTTTATATGCAGCTGAAAAATCTACAGAAATAGCACTTCAAGCAATTCAAATTTTGGGAGGGAATGGTTATACTAATGATTATCCAGTAGGACGCCTCTTAAGAGATTCTAAGTTATATGAGATAGGGGCAGGAACAAGTGAAATTAGAAGAATGTTAATTGGAAGAGAAGTTTTTAATGAAACTACATAGGAGAATAACAATGTGCTTAAATTTTAATAAGTTAAATATAAAATTATTATTAGTGTTATTAGCTTTCTTATTTATGATATTTAACGTAAAAATTGCTCTTTCACAGGATAATATGCCGGATTTTCCTTATGACCCAGAAGTGCAAGCCTCAAAAGCAAAAGTTTGTGCAAAAGTTTGCCTTAGAAGAAGAGATGCATGCATAAAAATAGAAGCAAACAATCCAGATTCAGAACAAATATGTCAGGGACAAATGTTTGTTTGTGTAAATCAATGTAGATAAACAGGAGAAAAAAATGAATAAAGCTAACATAGTTATTACAGGTTTTGCAAGAACACCTATGGGAAGTTTTCAAGGAAGTTTATCCACGGAAAAAGCCCCAAACTTAGGAAGTATTGCTATAAAAGGAGCAATAAAGAAAGCTGGAATTAAAGCTGAGCATATAGATGATGTAGTAATGGGATGTGTTTTGCCAGCTGGCATGGGCCAAGCGCCTGCAAGACAGGCAGCACTAGGAGCAGGTATCCCCAACACAGCAGGTGCAACAACTATAAATAAAATGTGTGGATCAGGCATGAGGGCTGCAATGATTGCTCACGATCAATTATTAGCAGGGTCTAGCTTAGTAACTTTGGCAGGTGGTATCGAAAGTATGTCTAATGCGCCTTATATTTTGCCTAAAGTAAGAAGTGGTTTAAGAATGGGCCATGCTCAAGTTCAGGACCATATGTTTATAGATGGTTTAGAAGATGCTTATGAACCAGGTCGTTTAATGGGTGCTTATGCAGAAGCAACAGCTGAGGCCTATCAGTTTACTAGAGAAGAGCAAGATCATTTTGCTATTAGGTCATTAGAGAGAGCAAAAAAAGCAAATGAAGATGGTTCTTTTAAAGAAGAAATGGTGCCTGTAACTATTAATACTCGAACTGGTGCAAAAGAAATTACTAATGATGAACAACCTTTTTCAGCAGATTTATCTAAAATTCCAAAACTTAAGCCAGCTTTTAGTAAAACTGGAACAGTTACAGCTGCTAACTCTTCATCAATTTCAGATGGAGCTGCGGCCTTAGTAATGATGAATAGCGAAGAAGCAAAGAGTAAAAATTCTATTCCGTTAGCTAGAATAGTTGCACATGCCACAAATAGTCACGACCCTGCATGGTTCACAACTGCTCCAATTGGAGCAATCCAAAAAGTTTTAGATAAGGCTGGATGGAATATTAAAGATGTTGGTTTATTTGAAATAAATGAAGCTTTTGCAGTTGTGCCTATGGCGGCAATGAAGGATTTAAGTATATCTCCTGAAATAGTAAATGTTCATGGAGGAGCATGTGCTCTAGGGCACCCTGTTGGAACTTCAGGAGCTAGAATTATAGCTACATTAATTGCAGCAATGCATAAGTATAAAGTTGATAAAGGTGTGGCTTCTTTATGTATTGGTGGCGGAGAAGCTACTGCAATTGCTTTAGAAAGAAGTTATTAGAATATAAAGGAGTTTAAATGGATATTATTAAAAGTTCTTTAGATAGCTCTTCGAAAGAGTATATAAAGAATAGTAAAGTTATGGAAAAGTTAGTTTCTGAACTTAAACAAAAAGTCATTTTTTCCCAAAAAGGTGGTGGCCCAGAAGCGAGAAAAAGGCATGTAGAGAGAGGAAAACTTTTACCTAGAGAACGTATACAATATTTAGTAGACCCTGGTTCTCCTTTTCTAGAGTTTTCATCTCTTGCAGCATATGGACATTATAATGATGAGGCTCCTTGCTCAGGAATTATAACGGGTATTGGCCGTGTTTCAGGAAGAGAGTGCATTATTATAGTTAATGATGCGACTGTCAAAGGCGGAACTTATTATCCAATAACTGTTAAAAAACAATTAAGAGCGCAGGAGATTGCTATAGAAAATCA
>ERZ651776.404-NODE-404-length-61967-cov-7.097673_pt1 | contig 61967 bp, 33 predicted proteins | sample MGYA00514761_ERZ651776 | MGnify/ENA metagenome assembly ERZ651776
CTGTTGCTGTTGCTGTCGTTTCGACATGTTTGCGAGAGAGGATGAGAGATGAAAGTGAAGCGCCTCCAAGTCTCTTTTTTTTCGTACGTGCTTTTTTTTTGCACACTTCAGTTTAGGGTCTTATTTAGGGTCTTAAACCCTAATCTTTGTCGAAACACCAACAGGGAAGCAAAATTGTGCGCGAGGGGCGGCACATATACATTCGAGAGAGACGAACGACTTTTGCGCGGCGAGTATTGACAAAGCACACGCACGCGCACATAACCGAGCATCAACACTACTACTACTCTTTGAAGCGAGTGCTTTTTTCGTCGTAGTATCACGCGTAAAGAGAAAAGAAGAGGAGAAAAGGAAAGGACATTTTTCCCGCGATATATATAGAAAAGAGAGGCCGCGGACGTACCCTCGAGAGAGCGAGAGAGAGAACATCAAATCATGAACACCGAGAACGCGCCTTTATTGGCGACGACGACGACGAGCGCTCTCGAGAGCAGCAACAACAACAACAAAAGAAGGGACGACGACGCGGAAAATGAGCGCCAAGAGGAGAGAAGAACTGTGTTTCGCGCGTCTTCGTCGTTACTTAGCTTGAAACATTTCGGATTTGGATTCGTGTGCACGTGCGCGTTACTCGTCCTCGGATCCGCCGCACTCTCGTCCTCGAGAGCACAAAAAATGACGGTCTCCTCATCGTTAGGCGGGCACAAGGGGTACTCCGCGCCAGCGATTGCCAACGGCGGGGGGAATACCGTCGGGAACTTCAAAGACGTCGCGGCGGGTTTGTTGGGGAACGACCACTACGAATCGCTCGGGAAGAAGCACTTAACCAACGAGGAAGGCGAAATAAAAGGGTTGGTGAAACACGTGAACAAGTTAGTGTCGGCGAGCGGCGGGTCGAAGTTTCGCATCATCACTTTTTGCAACCACCAGTATTGGTTTTTCGCGAACTTGATGATGTTGTCTTTGAAGAACGTCGCGCCCGGGGTGCTTCCGTATTGGACCATCGTCGTCGCCGACGACCAGACCAAGGCGTACATTCAAGAACAAGCGAAGGAGTATCCTATTGATATTTTCGTGGATAAGAGTTTACACGACGCGTTGCACAAAGGGTCGAAGAATGCCGACGCGGACGAGTTGAAGTCGATGTTGAGTTGGAGAAGAGTGCACGCGTTGTATACGTTGGTCAACGCGGATTACACGGCGGTGTTTTTAGAGCCGGACGTGGTGTTTACCGGCAACCCGATGCAAACGATCCACGATCAGTTGTTGGACCACGACGTGGTCGTGTCTTCGGATTACGGATTTAAATCCGCCGCAAAGAAGACGGTCAACACGAAAATGATCATGGCGAAGCCGAGTAAAGAGGCGAAGAAGTTGTTAAACGTGTGGCAAAAAGCCGAGGCGAGTTACCGAGGCGAAGACGCCGAGAGAGGGTTCTTAGAAGAACACGTCATCCCGAAATTGAGCGAATTGTCGGCCAAAATCGGCGTCGCCGACCAAAGCGTCGTCCAAAACTACATCACGCACATCAACAAAAAGAAGGATAAAAACACGGCGTTCTTCGTCACCGGCACCGGATGCCCGGACGTGAATTTCAAGTTGAACTTTTTGAACCAAATTTCTCAACTCGTCATGCCGATTTCTTCCTCGGTCCAAATGACCGTGGATTACGAATCCGTCGCGGAAGGGTGCGACGTGGAAACGAGGAAAAAGATTTTAGGGTTACGACACGACGCCAATTCAGCCGCGTAATCGGTGTTATTCATCTCTCCTCGTCGTTGTAATACAAACAAAAAGAAGAACACATTTCATATTCAATCACACTTAATTGTTATTTAATTGGAGAACGAAAGAAAAAAAATTTGCCAGAGCAAAAAGAAAAAATCCGACTTTTTTCACGAACGAAAATATCAAGGGAACAACGAGACACAATTTCTTTTCTTTACTCGCAGACGTTAAAAGAACAACAACCGCTGCTGTTTCGAGCGCGACTCGCGACGACAACTGCCCGACCTTTTACTCCTCGAGCGGAAAAAGAAGTTTTTACTCTTTGGCTTTTTTCCAAGAAACCGTTCTTTATAGTATCAAAGTCTCCTGAGAAGAGTCTGGAATCTTTTCTGTGTATAAATTCAAAACGAATTGCACAATTAGAATAAAGGGATCTCTCAACAAATTCTGATATCAACATCATGACACCTTTAATGAAATTCCTCCGCGCGAACGTCCTCGAACTGTCCTACCTGACGGAAAAGAGAACGTTAATTCGCGATTGGCGTTTGGCGTTACTCTATTACGCGTTGCTTGGTTTAGTCACCGCGTACGTCGTGACGTCTTTGGTCAATGGGAAATCGTACATCATGACGGAAGTGCCCACTGGGGTGGCGTCCGCGTGGGGGAGCGGCGGGGAGGAGTTTTACAAGTTGCAAAAGGAATGGGATACTGCCTCCGAGCAGTGTACGAATACGGCAGCCGGAAGCGCCACCGGCACCGGCAAGTACATGTTCAATTATTCCGCGAGTTACGTGTATGACAACGTGAAATGCGGATATTTTAATGCGGCCGAGATGATATCAAAGTTACCGAGCGGGAACGTGATGTTTTTTGCGACGCACGCGCACCAGTCTTTGGTGGCGAGGTACAAAGCGACTGAAGTAGTCGCGGCCGATGGAACGGTGACGTATACGTGTCCGCCGGGTTCGATGGAAACTAATTTTGGGGAAGCTGCACAGCAAGTTGTCGATGGCAGATGCACGCATTTGAAGGAGAATAACTACATCATTCCCGGTATGGAAGGGAGCACGATGGCGTTCGATCACTCGTACGATACGACTTCTGGAGAGTATTCCGGGACGAAACCGAAAACCTACGTTCAAAAGAAAGATTCGGACGTGAATGAGTACGAGTTTGCGCCGGGTCAGTCGGTTGAGTTGACCATGAAGGAGTGGTTGGAATTGGCCGGCGTGGATTTGGACAAACCGTTTGACCAACAACCCGGAAATTTTGAAGGGGTGTTGGAAGGGTTGACGGGAGGCGGTGCCGATTATTCAGGAAGGGGGACTATTTGGAGGCACGGGGGGTATTTAGGAACGGGGACTGCTTTGAACAGTACTGGAAAGTATCCTTACCCGCGTTTGTCTGGCGTTCGTTTGAACATTTTGGTGCGATATTTCAACTATGATTTGCACAAGAAAGTGCACACGGAAATGGGCGACGACGACGTGTACGCAATCGTCACCGTGTCGCCCGTTCTCGGATGGTTCTCAAAAGGCCAGGAAATTACGTACAGATCAAATCCAACTGATTTGACCGATCCGATTGACGCTGCCGACGGTGCACCCGAAGGGTATTACCAAGATATGTACAAGTATGGCATCTTGTTCGACATTCAACAAACCGGTTTGGTCGGTGCGCTGGATCCCGTCTTTATCATTTTAACTTTGACGTCTGGTTTGGTCCTGTTAGGCGTCGCGGGTACCATCGTCAATCTCCTGGCCAAGTTTGGCTTGGGTGACTTGTCCAAAACGTACAAGTCATTCATCCAAGAGGAGTGCGACATTCAATTGGAAGCGGCGAGATACACTGCGCAAAGTATCGTGGCGTCTAGAGCGTTTAAAGTTGCCGACAAAGACGGCGAAGGTCAGTTAGACTTTGCCGAACTCAAGGGAGTTGTCACGTCGTGCTTTTCCGATCAGTTCGCAAGCACAAACAGCAAAAGCAAGTTACAAAAAGAGCTCTTCAGCGACGAAGAAATTCACTCCATGACGCTCTTCTTGATGCGGGCTGCGGATCCTCATCTCGCGGATCGCATCATGGAAGGGAGAGAGAAAAATGTGGCGGAACTCGAGGCATCGACGCTTTCCTTGAACCAGTGGCAAGAACTTTCCACATCGGATTATATCGATCACGACAGTTTGAAGAATATAATCGCGAAAAACAAGGCGATGAAAAGGCTCCAAAAACAATACTCAAACGCGTAAAGTTTCTCTTTTTTAAGAAAGAGAGAGGAGGAGGAGGATGGACTTTCGAATGATTCGGATTATGACTACGATTTATAACTTTTGAATTCAATATTTTATTATTACGAAGCTTCTTCACTACTTTACCGCGGAAGCGTTGCCACGTCCGGGATTGCGGTCGCTTTGGAAACGCCGCCAACGCCTAAGAACGCATTCATTTCGCTCGTACTTTTGATTTGAATGTACTGACTCTCGTCGATCATATCCAACGCTCTCGCTTCCATCGCGCCAATCGCTATAGCTTTCAAAGCTGACATTCTCCAACGCATAGCTTCGCTCGTCGGCTCAAAACAATTTTTCGAGCCTATCAACGCTTCCGTGGAGGACGACATCAAACAGTCTCTCGCGAACCACGCGCGCGTGCCTAAACTTTGCGCCAATCGGTATAAAGCTATCCGTTTTTGGACGTCGTTTTCGTTTCCTCGAATCCCCGGAGTGTTTGCGAGCGCTTTCGCGATGGCTTCAGCCGGAGTACCGCGATACGACGAAGCCGAATAACAACTCATGCGGAGCTGCTTTTCGAATGTAATAGTACTACCATCTGTTCTGGAGGAAGAAACATTCATGGTAGCGGTACCGTCGACTATTTTAAGCTTTTTGAAGCGCGATTGGAGCAATTGGCTATTCTCCGTCTTCGTCTCTTGCATTATCTCCGCCGGGTAGAAGGACGCGTTCGCCAAAGCGTGAATTGAGGCTACGCACGACTTGTAGAACGATCGAGTCGTTAATATGTCCAAAGTGCTTAACATGAGTGCTTGAACTATAGCAAAAGAAGCAGCAGAGGAAGAGGGCGACAACGCAATTGCACAGAAAGTTCCCAACGCGTCCGCGGCAGCGGCGGATTCGTCGCTACTCCGTCTGTTCGAAGACATTGCCGTCGCATTTTCGACGAATATAGACGCGCATGTTTCAAAGGATATCGCATCCTCGGTATTGTCTCTTCGAATATCATTACTGTCAGATGCTGTTAACACTATCACCGCGCTACCGCACACCCTCGCCGCGCACGTTAAACTGGCAATGCGCATCGATCGTTCCTCCTCGCGTTTTTCGTTTTCTTCGTCGTCGTCTTTCTCATTTTTGAAAAGTACCTCTCTCAACTCATCGCTACGAAACACTTTCATCGCTACTCGCCTGTCTCGTTCACACAGCTCTCCCAAACTCTCTAGCGTTACCGCCAAAAGCAACGCGTCTTTACACTTCACGCTTTCGCGCGTGGTGTCCTCGAACGCCTCAATCTCTTTCCTCCTCACAATTTCTTCTTTGTCGTTTCCTTCTCTTTCTTCTCCTTCGGAGTAATCAGAAGACAACGCGGCGAGTGCAGTCAACGCTCGACTTTTCGCCACCGACGACGAGTGCGCGCACTTCCCCGTCGCCGCCATCCCCAAAACCATCTGTTTCACTCGCATCCTCCTTCTTTCGCCGATTTTCCCTCTTTCTCCCACCGCGGCGCACGCCGCCGTCTCCAACGCCGCGAGCACTCTCTCGTCGGAAGTTTCCAACATCCCTTCCAGAACGTGCGGAAGAAGCCGATCGAAAATCTCGTCCGCAGTAGCGCCGCTCTTCGCATCATCATCATCCGCGCTTCTTCCGCTTCTTCTCGCGCAATACTTCATAATCTCCATCAGCGCCACCGCGCACGCTCGACTCGTCAAAGTCGTCGCGTATACATTTTCCTCTTCTCCTTCTTCAAACGCGTCCTGTTTTGTTATTCCTTCCGCGAGCGCACCCAAGACTTCCTCTCGAGCGCACCCGCCGCCAAGACTTCCTCTCTCGTCCTCTGCATCATCTGGAAAGAGGAGCAGTTCTATCACGCGGTCGCACTTGCTCAGTTTTGCGACGAGTTCGCAGAGTACTTCCAGATTATTCGTATTATTCGTGTTGTTGTTCTCCCCGTTTTCTTCTTCCTCGTCGTCTTCATCTTCTTCTTCTTCTTCTTCTTCTCTTCTTCGAGGAGCGGGACAACTGTAACTGTTCAGCGCTGTAAGGATGGTTCGGAACGAAAATTTGCGGACTATTTGCACGCAAACATCGTCGGACGGTTGATACGAGACCAAATGCACGTCTCTGGCCAAGTCGAGGAGCGAATCGGGGAGCGCGTTAAGGTGAGAATGAGTGGTCTCGGCGAAAGCGGCGACGGAAGCCATTGACTTTTTTTCCTCTCGATGTTGAGTTTTGCGTGCCTCGGGCACACTTCTTATTTGTGAAGATGTCGACGAACGAACGGCGTGAAGGCGAGAAAAGCGTGCACATGATATACGGTGTTTTTAAGGTAATATTAATTATAAGATTGACACGTGGAAGAATAAGACCTCTCACATTCTTCTTTTACATGACCATGCCGCCGTCGACGTGGATCGTTTGGCCGGTGATATACGCCGCCGCCGGATCCAACGCCAAAAATCTCACCATGCCCGCGATATCTTCCGGCTGACCGTATTTCCCGGCTGGAATTGTCGTCAAGATCTTTGCCTCGATTTCTGGCCCTAACTCTGCAGTCATATCACTCGCAATAAACCCAGGCGCGATGGCGTTGCACTGAATGTTTCTCCCGGCGTATTCTCTCGCGACGGTTTTCGTCAACCCAATCACCCCGGCTTTAGCCGCGGAGTAGTTTGCCTGCCCGGCGTTCCCGGTCACGCCAACCACGGAAGTGATGTTGATAATTCTCCCTTTCACTGGTTTCTTCTTCCCCATGATTTTACACGCCGCTTGCGTACACAAAAACACGCCGGTTAAGTTCAAGTCGATAACCTCTTGCCACTGGGCTAATTTCATGCGCATCATCAGCGTATCTCGGGTAATACCCGCGTTGTTCACCAAAACGTTCACCTCACCGAACGCGTCCACCGCGGCTTTAAACAACGCGTCGACTTCCTCTTGCTTCGCCACGTTCGCTTGCACCGCGATGGCGTCCCCACCGGACGCTTTGATGGTTTTGCACACTTCCTCGGCCGGTCCCGAGCTCGCCGCGTAGTTGACGACAACTCGGCAGCCTTGCGCGCCCAACTGCGTGGCAATAGCCGCGCCGATGCCACGAGAAGCACCAGTCACGACGCACACCGGACCATCCGCCGCCGCTTGGACAGTCATCGCGGACTTTCTGCCGCTGCTGCTGAAACGAAACGGAATCGAGGACGAGGATGGACTCATTTTTTTCCCCTGCATCCCTTGGGAACGCTTCGAGGCTAAGGACGAAGAACACGAGGAACGCGTTTTGGAGACGACGTTGCGTGCGATGTGGTGAGCGGAGGAGGACGTTGCGCGGACAGAAAAAGCCATGATGGTTGTTTCTTCGTATGTGCTGTGCTTTAATGAAGAATTCGTATTTTGGATAAGAGAGAGAAAAGTTCGTCCAAGACTGATTTTTTGTTTTGTGAAGTCAAAAATGTGTTCTTAAATTTCATGGTACAGCTATGTAAGGTAATAAACTCTCCTCTTGTTCGTAGAGCGACGACAACATTTCCATCCATCTCTCTTTCGTGGTGTTTCTTTTCAAATGCGCATCCGCAAACCTCCTCGTTTTTCTTTCTCTCTCTCTCTCTCTCTCTTCTCTCTCTCTCGCAATACAAACTTTCTCTCTCTCTCTTTCGTGTGTGTGTGTGTGTGACTAAAACGCTAAAAATTTTTACTCTCTCTCTCTCTCTTTATTTTAGTACGCTTGTTCGTCGTCGTCGTCTTCGTCGTACTCCTCCTCTTCCACCGACGCGTCTTGGTATTGCTGATACTCGCTGACCAAATCGTTCATGTTCGATTCGGCTTCGGTAAACTCCATCTCGTCCATGCCTTCGCCGGTGTACCAATGCAAAAACGCTTTGCGCCTAAACATGGACGAAAAGTCCTCGCCAACTCTCTTGAACATTTCCTGAATCGCAGTCGTGTTCCCGATAAAAGTGGCGGACATTTTCAAACCTTTCGGTGGGATATCGCAGATGGACGATTTGACGTTGTTCGGGATCCATTCGACAAAGTAGGACGAGTTTTTGTTTTTGACGTTGAAAAGTTGTTCGTCGACTTCTTTGGTCGACATGCGGCCTCGGAATAAAGCAGAGGCGGTGAGGTATCTCCCGTGTCTCGGATCCGCGGCGCACATCATGTTCTTTGCGTCCCACATTTGCGAGGCGAGTTCCGGAACGGACAACGATCTGTATTGTTGCGACCCTCTCGACGTGAGCGGCGCGAAACCAACCATAAAAAAGTGCAATCTCGGGAACGGCACCAAGTTCACCGCTAACTTTCTCAAATCCGCGTTCAATTGACCCGGAAATCGCAAGCAACACGTGATGCCACTCATGACCGCGGAAATCAAATGGTTCAAATCGCCAAAAGTTGGGTTGGTCAATTTCAACGTTCTGAAGCAAATGTCGTACAACGCCTCGTTGTCCAAAACCATGCACTCGTCGGCGTTTTCAACCAACTGGTGGATAGATAACGTCGCGTTATACGGCTCAACGACCGTATCGGAAACCTTCGGCGACGGCACGACCGAAAACGTCAACATCATTCTGTCCGGATACTCTTCGCGAATTTTAGAAATCAACAACGTCCCCATACCCGAACCAGTCCCGCCGCCCAACGAGTGGCACACCTGGAAACCTTGCAAGCAATCGCAACTTTCCGCTTCTTTTCTCACGACGTCCAAAACAGAATCAATCAATTCCGCGCCTTCCGTGTAGTGCCCTTTCGCCCAGTTATTCCCGGCGCCGGTTTGGCCGAAGATGAAGTTATCCGGGCGAAAGATTTGGCCGTACGGGCCGGATCTGACCGAGTCCATCGTCCCGGGTTCCAAATCGAGTAACACCGCTCTCGGAACGTATCGACCTACATAATATATAGTTGTGTGCGATAGAAGAGAGAAAGTGATGATAAATGTCAGCGCATGTGGCATCATTGATATGGATTCGCCAAACGCGACGACGATGCGCGAAATTTTCAAAAATCAAGGGGAACAAAAGAGAGCAACAATTTGGGGAGAAGAAAAACAAAAAATCAGAAACCCACCTCCGGTAGCTTCGTTGTAATACACGTTCACTCGTTCGAGCTGTAAATCCGAATCGCCGGCGTACGTGCCGGTAGAATCGATGCCGTGTTCATCGCAGATGACCTGTTGTTTTTTGATTCAGTGGTGGTTGGGAGAAAGAAAGAAAGAGTGTTCAGCGTCACAAAATTGGTCTCGTCCTTTTCAAAACGTTCACCCAACGGGAAGAGAGAAAAATGGAAAATGGCGCTCATCATCATCGTCGAAGGAAAGAAAGGAACAAAGTTGTTTGACTCTCGAAAAGCGTACCTCCCAGAACTTCGCCCCGATTTGGTTACCGCACTGTCCGGCTTGTATGTGGACGATTTCACTGTGATAACATAAAGAGAGAGAGAGAGAGAGAGAGAGACGTCAGAGAAATTCTTCTTGGAAACAACAAGGAGAGGAAAAGCAACGGAAAAAAAAAGAGCATTTTGCCCGTCGTGTGTAATGTGCCGAGGCGACCACGACGCGAACGAGAAAAGCGCGAAAGACAACGATATTCAAGCGCGACTAAAACTATATCGCATATTTTCTGCGACGTCAACGACGAAGAAGAGAGACGCACCGCATGGTGTTTGCTTTGGTGTTCTTTGCAAAGCAATTTGCGCGTAAAAGACGACTTTGTAAAATGAAGAGATTTTTGAATTTATTCGCGCAAAGAGTCCCAAACGAAATAAACCAAAATTTGGGCGAAAATGCAAAAAAGTGCCAAACGTGTCCTTCGTTTTCCCTTTTAATTTGCCTTTTCTCTGTAGCATTCATTAAACTAGGAGCAGTAATTTCTACTAAATGGACGGGTTTGCCCAGCTGTTGTTGTTCTTGTTCTTGTTCTTGTTGTTACGCGTGGTGGTGTTGGTGGTGGTTTTCGTTCGTTTTCCAAACTCCAGGCTCTTCTTCATGGCGAACGCGCCGAGGAAGTTGACGAGGCCGACGGCGAAGAGCGCTAAATTCGCGTGTTGCGAAAACAAAGCTAAGAAGAGTAAAGAAGTACCGACGAAGTAGCGTCCAGTGACCGTAGCTTTGTAAAAGCCAGTCTCGCCGTTTTCGGCGACCGCGCGATAGTAAAGACCAAAGGCGATGGCGGCGGTAGCGACGACGCGAAGCCAAACCGCCGAGGACAACGTCTCGCCGATCGGCACGACCGCGTGGAAAAGACGTCTCGGGAAGAGGAATAAACACACGCCGACAGCTAAAATATACGTCCCAGTGACCATCGCGGCGCGTTTGCACCGTTCCAGCTGCTCCGCGGATAAACTATTCTTTTCCTTCCGTTCGTAATACCGCTCCGCGTCGTCGTCGTCGTTCGAAGCGCCGCCGTAAAACTTCGAAAACGTAATCTCCCCGGTCCTCTCGCTCTTCTCCGCCACCATCGGTATTCCAGTCATCGCGCGTTTATCCTTCACGTTCACTCCGGTATCCAGTAAGTGTTCCGGAGGCGGCATTTGCGTTTCGTCTATTTCCAAAACCTCCGGTCGCATGTCCAACGCGAATATCTTTCCTCCTTCTAAATCATCATCTAAATCATCACTCCTCCTCTTATTCCTCCTCCTCACGATCGCTTCTCCTCTCAGCGATCCAAACACGACGATGTCCCCGTTTTCCGTCGTTATCGAGGCATCTTTTTCCACGTTTCCGACGACAATAACGTCGCCGCTGTGTTCCACGTGCGTTCCTTTTTCCAAAGTGCAGTTGTAATACAAAGGCGCGTTCTTCGATCTCGCCGGGGGAATCGGCGCTTCTTTTGCTTCTTCAAATCGTCTGGGAGACGAAAAACAAACAACCCGACGAGGTCCTGCGGTCGTCGTTGTTTTCATCGCGGATGATGAGAGGACGAACACCATCTCTCAAAAGCGGTCCATCTTCAAGGGGAAAAGTTTGTGGGGATTCGTCACTTCGATGTCACGGCATCCTTTTCGGGTCTCGTCGTCGTTCGTTTGCCGAAACCTGTATCACAACAACAACAAGAGGTGGAAGACTACCGCGACTCGAAGGAATACGCTCGGTGTGCTTCTCTTTTTCGTCCTCGTTCTCGTTTCTGTCGCGTTCTTCTCGTCGTCTTTGTCGTCTGTCTTTTCCTCCTTCGAGAGGATGACGACGACGAACAACAACAACAATGAAGAAGAAGAAGCACAACAAAAGTGCGCGAAAATCCTCGACCATCTCCGCTCGATGAACGAATCAGAGAGAGAGAGACAAACGCGTTTAGATTTGAGCGAGTGCGGTTTGCGCGCGGTACCGAAAGAGGTTTTGCGGTTACGAAATCTGGAATTTCTCAATCTCGGGAAAAACAAGTTAAACGCGCTGCCGGATTCGTTCGCGAAGGATTTACCGAACCTGAAGATCTTATTCTGCCTCGCGAACGAGTTCAGGAAAGTTCCAGAAGTTCTGGGCGAGATGGAGCACTTGTTCATGCTTTCGTTCAAAGCGAATAAAGTGCGAGAGATACCGGAGCAGTCGTTACCGATTGCGTCTTTAGGATGGTTGATTCTGAGCGATAACGAGATTGAAGTGTTGCCGAAGAGTTTAGGAAAATGTCGAAAGATGAGGAAGTTGATGTTAGCCGGGAATAAAATCAAGGAATTGCCGACTTTTATGAGCGAATTGGTAAATTTGGAGTTATTGAGAGCGAGCGATAATCGGATCGAAGTATTTCCGGAGTTTTTGTACCGGTTGCCGAAGCTGGCGTGGTTGGCGTTCGCGGCGAATCCGTGCACGGAAAAAGCGGCGGCGAACGCGATGGAGAGAGGTACACGAGCGGTCAAACGCGTCGTTAATTTTGAGGATTTAGGGGTGGATGAAGGGAAAAAATTGGGCAGCGGCGCGAGTGGGACGGTGTATCGAGGAGAAATGGACGGATTCAACGTCGCGATTAAAGTGTATAATAACATGGGGAAAACGAGCGACGGGAGGCCGGAAGACGAGATGGCCGCCGCGAGTTTAGCGACGTCGACAACGAGTGATATAGTCGAGGGAGAACAAGATGAGCAAGAGGAAACCGTTGGTAGCGGCGGCGTCATCGAAACGTTGGCGAAATTCACCACCAAAGACGGCAAACGCGGTCTCGTGATGGAATACTTAGACCCGACGGATTGGAAAAACTTGGGCGGGCCGCCCAGCTTCGAAACAGTTACCCGAGACGTGTTCGATGAAAGAGAGGGAAAATTCACCGCGCGAGAAATTCTAGCCGTCGCCGTTAACGTCGCCAAAGGTATCAATCAGCTGCACAAAAATGGCGTCTGCCATGGCGACATCTACGCGCACAACATTCTCATCGACCGCGACGAGGATTACCCTTCGGCGAAACTAGGAGATTTCGGTGCCGCGATGTTTTTCGACGACGACGAGAATCCTCAATTTTCACAAATGGTTCGCGAGAACGAAGCCAGAGCGTTCGGGTGTTTACTCGACGACATGTTAGTCAACTACGACGGCACGCGAGGCGGCTCAAATACCGTTATGATTCGCGAGAACATTGAAGCCGGCCAAACGCAATACGCCGGCAACAAAATATTTATGGAACCGAAGAGTTACCGACCATCGACGCACCTCGATAACGACGAAGGCAAAACCGAAGGAGAACTCACGCCTGCGCAAAGCAGAGAAGAACGAGAACGACGACGAGACGAACACTTACAAAAAAGAACCCACGAGCGGCGCGAAGCAGATAAAGGACTCGTCTCCATAAACCTCCCAGAAGACGGCCACGAAAAAACCATCGCATCTTTGCGTCAACTCGCGGACGACCTCATGCACCCAACTCGCTCGGTTCGTCCCAAAAATTTCGAAGCAGTCGTCAAACGCGTCCAAGAAAGCGAGAAACTCTTCTTCGGCGACTATTACGCGAAAAAACTCGAAAGCCTCCAGATTCTCCAGCGGAGAAGGTACGACGTCGATCTTCTCAGAGATAGGAGTCTTTTCTCTCGAAGGAAGGACCCTAAGCGCAGGGAGAAGAGAAACGATGACGACAAAGAGACAAAGTAGCACGTAGTAATAGTAGTAGTAGTAGTATGGTAGTAGTAATACCTCACCAGCATCACCAGCACGTATACGCGCGTTTTTATGAGAGACAGAGAGAGAAGTCGTTACACAAACAGACGTCACTTTTTTTATTTGGTCGCACATACGCACGGTCGCACGACAGACATGTTCCGCGGAAGCCTCCAACGCGCCGCCAAAAGGTCTCTGTTATCGGCTTGTGCTGCGCATCGGCAGCGGGCGAGTGTCAATGCCGCTCGCTCGAGCTACGCCTCGCTCGTCCCGATGGTCATCGAATCCTCCCCGAGAGGCGAACGCGCGTTTGATATTTTCAGTCGATTACTTAAAGAACGCGTGGTTTTTTTAAACGGCCCGATCCACGACGACATGTCCGCATTAATCGTCGCGCAGTTATTGTTCTTAGAGTCTGAATCCGTCACGGAACCGATACATTTTTACATCAACTCGCCCGGTGGAAGCGTGACGGCGGGACTTGGGATTTACGATACGATGAATTACGTGCAAGCACCGATACACACGTTAGCGGTTGGGCAGTGCTCGTCGATGGGGAGTTTACTCTTGTCCGCGGGAACGCACAGAAAAGCGCTACCGAACAGTCGGATAATGATTCATCAGCCGAGTGGAGGTGTGCAAGGGACGCAGTCGGACATTGCCATTCAAGCGTCGGAGATTTTAAAGTTGAGAGAGAAGGTGACGAATATTTACGCCGAGCACACGAAACAGAAGAAGGACGTGATCGCAAAGGCGTTGGAGAGGGATACGTTCATGAGTGCGGAGGAGGCAAAAGCGTTTGGGATCGTGGACGAGATCATCGTTAAGAGAGAGTAAAATGAGCGCAGGTGTTCGTGCGTGTAGTTGATGTCATCTTTATAAATATGCGTGTTGTAAATATAAAATATAATTTTTATCATTCCTTGTCCTTACCTACCTACTGTGGTAATCGGGAAGGGAGAATACGTGGTCGATCTCGGTTTTTAATTCTTGTCTTTCCTCCTCGTTTTGAGCGGCAGCGACGGAGAATAAGTGAACGCTTCCCAAATTATCGCCAACGGCTAATATTGGCGACGCGTTCGTGTTGGAGTAACTGACCGCCGTGAGACGTATGGCATTTTTCTTCTCATTCGTTTCTCCTCGCTCCTTCGATTTTTTTTGCTGAATACCTATTTCGTCAAACTTCTCTTCAAACCACGGGGTAGTTACGGTCAAAGATGCATCGTTTCGAGCGTTGTCGCTTTTAATGTTACTGCCTTTTTGCGCCACTGCTCGCTCGCACTTCCAAATACGTAACGTTCCATCGTCGTACACCGCGGCGAGTTTCCTCCCGTCGTTTGTATCCCACGCGATATCGTTCACTGGCGGGAGCGATACGGAAGACGCCGTCGACCTACTACTACTACTACTGCTGCTGCTCGCACCATAACCGTTTTGAACTCGCAAAGGTACCGGTGCGAATGAAAATATTTGCGACGCATCAGTTTCTTTGAAGATTGATGAAGATGTTTCTTGCCAGAGATCGTTTGCGTTGTTCGCGTGTGTATCTCGAGCTCGCTTGACGGAGTTTGCTTCGTGTTCCAGATCCGACACCCGAAAAACACGGACTGTTCCATCAGCAGAAGCTGTCGCAAAGACGCCGGGAACTGACGGATGCTTCTTAACTTGATATATCGCCGCGTACAACGACGAAATCGAGTGCGCTTTTATCTTCTTAGTGATCGTAAACATTTCGCTGTGCCCGTCATTTTCATCGAGCGAGCGTTTTGCGCAAACGAAAATATCTCCGCGTATGGTTCCAACGAGAAGGCAAGATTGGTCGATGACATCTAAGCACGTCGCTTGAATCTCTCGAGGATCATCGCAGACGAGACTTTTTCCTAGTATTGTTTCGCCACTCGACTCCAGAAAACGCTTTTCGCCTCGATCTTGACCGTCGCGTAAGATGCGCAAAGTGCCTATTGATTCGCTAGGAATTAATGCGCGCGCGTCCATTTTGAGAATCGCACCATCTGTAGAGCAACTTACAGCGGAGAACTCGCAGTGACTTTCCTTGTCGACGTTATCATCTAAGAATTCAACCGCCCAAACTTTTTCTTTGTGTGAATGCTCCGGTCGCGATTCGTAAAGGAGTCCTTGGTGCTGGTGGGAGGCGCTACCCTTCTTGTCGCCTCGAAACGCGATATCGAGGCACCGTATACTACCATCGAGGCATCCACAGAGCATGCGCCTGCTTTTATTCCTCAAATGCTCTTCTGCGTCGTTGTAATGGACGCTCTGAAATGCTATTGAAGTCACGGAACTTTCGAGAGTGAGTGATACCTCTGGTTTCGTGGCGTCTCGAAGCGTCCAAACGTGTACGGCGCCACGTTTCTCCAGATCCCTTTTATTGAAGTATTCGAGGTTGCGTTTGTTCTCATCTACGTTCTCGTCGTAGTCATCACCACGCAAAACGATATTTCCTGCATCAACAGATCCGTGACAGATGGCAACGACGCCATCAAAACGAGGGTGGAATCGAATCGCGTTGACTCTCTTCTCTTTTCCAGATTCGGAGGATGACGCCGATGGATACTTGTACTCGCACAAACGGGTCAGTTGCTTCGAAGCATCGAAGGGTAGTTCATCCCCATCGTGAAGCGCCCCTCTATACCGCAACGTTTGCTCTAGCATCAGACTTGCCCGAATCTGGCGATCAGCGATGATTTCCGCCTGTTTCAAGAACGCGCGACCAACGCGTTTTCTCGCCCGTCCCGGTGCTTTCCCTCCTTCCTTCCGCGTTTCCTCTTTTTGCCAACACGTCTCACTTTCCTTGGTTTCCGGTGAATCCGTAAACGTTTCGCGAACAACACAGGGGGTAGTATATGTTTGAGTCGAGCGGTGCACGTGTATTTCGGGATCAAACGGAACTCGTTTCTTCTTTATTCTCGTCTTTTTCCTCCTCCTCGTCGCCGTCGGCGGCGTCGCGAATTCGATAGGCGCCAACTCGATGCGCTTCGATTCTCTCGAACTCTGCCTTTCCCAAAGCTTGGAAAAGTCAAAGTTGAAAATAGAATCGATATCATTATCATTCCCTTCCACTCTACTGTTTTCTTCTTCGTCTTCGCTCGAGTTACTCGTGCTTTCCTCGTCTTCGCTCGCGTCGAAAAAGCTTTCCTCCTCCTCCTCTTCCTCTTCTTCTTCTTCTTCTTCTTCTTTCCCACCACCATCACCGCGAAAGACTTCGTTCTTCTTTCTCGTCCATCGACACGGTTCCAACAGCGACCTCGGCGTCACGTCCTTCCCGTTCTCGTCGCGTATCACTCGCTCGTTCTCCACCACTCCTTTTAACAGACTTTTATTCGTCGCGGTATTATTAGTATTTTTGGTCAAACTCTTCCTCGTGCAGGAGGAGTGCGTGGAGGAGTTCCCGGAGGAGATTCTCCTTTCTCGTGGTCTTTCTCCTCCTCCTCCTTTTTTCCTTCTCTTTTCAGCGGCACTCTTCTTCACCACCGCGCTTCTGGAAGACAAAGAAAAAGAGGACGTCGACGTTTCGCTCGCGCGCCCTCCCGCCGGCGGCGCTGTTGTTGTTGTTGTTGTTGTTGTTGTTGTTTGCGACGTTCGTCTCATCGCATGTATTGCATGTGTTTTTTAAAGCAAGTTTGACCGCTTTTTTTGAAAAAAGAAAAAAAGAAAAAATTTGAAACCGAGAGCAACAGCTGTCAGTTCGAAAATTTTTGAAATCATCGAAACGCGATACAAAAAAAAGGGACGACGACGATACAGACGTAAACGACGGAGAAAGCCTCTCTTCCTCCCCTACGCGTCGTTAAAACTCGCGGTGGTCTCTGTCCGACGACGATAACCTAAAACAACCGAATACGTTTGTCGTCTCTCTTTGGGAACGTTTTGTATTTATTTATTTGAAAATTCAGTTAAAAATGTTTCCATCGATGATGGTGTCCGTGGTGATGGTCGTTCGCTGCGGTCCTACGTCGTCTTCCTCCAGGAACAACAACGCGGGGAAGCGCCAGAACGGCGCGGGGGTTGTTCTGCCGCCGAGAATGCCAAAAGGTCGTCGGATTTTATTAGTTAAGACGAAACCACGGCAGCAGCAAAGAGTGCAATTCTCAAAGTCGTTTTTTGATTCCCTTTCGGGAGGAGGAGGCGTTTTTGGTGCAAAAACACCACCGCCACCACCGTCAAAGCGTACGACGACGACGAAGGAGCGGGACGAGACATTCTCGTTGAAAAAGACGAGCACAGACCACGAGGACGACGACGAATACACGGTGATCGACCCGCTCTCTCCATCGTTCCTGGGTTCTTTCCCGAACGAATGGCAAAACAGCAACGAGAAGTTGCGGTTGGTTTTAAACGCCTTCGAAGGGTGTTCCCGGACGGCGATGTTGTCGCTCGGACCGATACAGGCGTGCGTGAGCGCGCAGGCTTTGTTGGTGTTTGTGAGCGAGCAAAAGAAACAGAATAGATTGGAGAACTTTTTGAACGATTTTTGGCAAGGGAAGGTTGCGTTGGCCACGGAGCGAGTGAAGGGGAAGATGTCCGTGGACCGAGCGTTGTTGGAGAGGCACTTCGACAGAGAACGAACGGAGTACGAAGGAAAATTGGCCAATATGAGAGGAGAAAACGCGGCGGTTAAAAGTCGTGCGGAGATGACGCGTCGGGAGATGTTTGAGACGAAAGGGCTGGTGAGGAAAATGCAAGAGGATATTGAAGAGTTCAAGTGTCTCGTGGAGATACAAAAGGAAGAGATGGAACAGTTCAAGAAGAACGAGTACGCGTTGAAGTGCAAAACGGAGCAGCAGTTTGATTCGATGTACCAAACATTTACGAAAGATTTCGTTTTGTTGAGACACGCAAAAAAGCAACAGGCGAAGGCGCATACGTTTGAAATCGAACGACGCGACCGAGCGGAGAAGGTCTTAAAGGCGAAGACGGCGCAACAATTCGATAAAATGTACGAAACGCTGGTGAGAGATATCGCTATGAAAGATCACGAGATCGCACAGTTGCAAACGCAGTTGAGCGCGTACGAGGATGATTTGAAGGAGAAGGAGAAGATGATAGAGGGTATGGAGGTGAAGTTACGCATGGCAAACGAGGAGAAATCAAGAATAGAGCGAGCGTTGATTAGTGCGAACCATCATCACCAAACTGAAATCCAGGAATTGAACGTGATTATTACCGGTTTGTTGGATTCGATTCAAACGCTCGAACGCGAAGCGGCGGAAGAGGAGGTCCGCAAAGAACGCATTTGGAGCGAAAAGACAGCTGAAATCGAAAGTTTGAAACAGAAGGTGATGGACTTACGCATTGATCATTCCGTTGTCGAGCATAGAATGGAATTGGCGCGTCAGCAGTTGGAGAAGGAATACGAAGAAAAGAAAACGGAAGTTTCCGTGGAAGCGGATACGAGAATCGTCAACACCATCGAAAGAGTCGCTCGTGCGCAGTTTGAGAGATTACACGATATGACCGTGTTGAAGAATAAGTTTGTCCGAGATCACGAAAACGAGATGGAAGCGTTGAAAGCGTCGGTAGAGATTAAAGAGCGAGAGATTGTCGAGAATTCGAAGAAGGCGGAGGAGAAAATCGAAGCCATCGCGAGGGAACTCGCCGAGGCGAAAGATTCATACGCTCGCGAGTTGAACGTTGTTTCCGATTTATCGTCTTCTCGCGCGATAGAGATTGAAAAGCTGAAAACTGAAATATCAGACGCGAACGAGAAAGAGCGCGAGATTGTCGAAGAGTTGAAGACGGTGCAATCGGCGCTTTTTGAGGAGAAGGCAAAAGTCGCACGCGTTGAACAAGGCTCGAGCGAGACGTTGAAGCAAGCCGAATGGGATTTCTTCTCGGAGAATGCCAAATTAAAACAAGTCGAGCACGAGTTGGAATTAAAGTTAGAGCACGCAAACTTAGAGAAGCATCAGATTGAGAGGGCGTTGTATTCCTCCGCCGCGCACGAAAACGAGCTTCAAGAGAAAGTCAAGAGCATGAAAAATTCAATCGCGAAAGCGGCGAAAGAGGTGGAATATACCGAAGCGAAGCTGGAACAATCCAACTTAGAGAAGTTTCAGATTCAAAGAGCACTCATCACGAGAACGAAAAACGAAGAAGAATTGCGCGAAGAAGTCGTAAATATGAAAAATTCCGTCGAACAATGGGCGAAAGCGGTCCAACTGTCCGAGGAGAAATTGGAGCAATCCAACCTCGAGAAATTTCAAATCGAAAGGGCGCTCATCACGAGAACAAAGAACGAAGAGGAACTCTCGAAGAACGTGCAAGATTTGACCGCGCGTCAGGTATCGTTCGAGACGCAGTTTCGAGCCGCGCGCAGAGCAGCAAAAGCGGAGAGAAACGCGCTGTACGCGCTCGCGAGAAACGAAAACGCGAAAGCGCATAAACGAAATTTTGTGACGGATACGAAAGATATAGAGAGCGAGCGTTATGCGCAATACGCGCAGATGCGCGACGACCTGGAAGGTATGCAAAGAAAAGTGAAACTGGCGCAAACCGCGTGCGAGGCCGAACGCCGTGCGCGCGAAGTCGCAGAGACGGAACGAGATTCTGCCTTGCTCGAACTGAGCGCGTCCAACGCTCGTCTCGTGGAAGAGCAGCAAAATGTCGGAAAAGAAGAAGCGTCTTCGTCTTCTTCAACATCGGGCGAGAGTAGAGAAAGTAGAATGGAAGCGCTCGTCCGCGAAAACGAAGAATTAATTGAACGCGTGAAACTGCTCGAAATCGTTGCTCTAGACGCTCGAGAGCAAGAAGCTTTGGCAGTTAATCGATTGGAAGCGATTGAATTGAAAGCTCGAGAGAGACGAAATCGCGTGTCGAGCGCGATCGACTCGCACGGCGAGATAGAGAAGGAAAACAGAGATTCAAACTCGGGCGCGAGAAGTTCTCATTAAATATCGTGTAAATTTATTTTAACAAACGTACGTACAGATCCCGTTCCTAAAGGTATCTACATCATATCGCAGTAACAATCGACAACACTTACAACACACTACTATTAAAATTGCTAAAGCATGAATAAACATTAATTCCCACCGTGATTGCCGTGGAAAAAGTTCGACATAAACCCGTGACCACCATGGCTCGCACCGTTATTGCTCTCCGCGTGGTGGTCTTCGGACACGACGTCGTCGCTATTCGCAGCATCCAAAACGGAATCATTTGATTCTCCATCAGAGCTTTCTTCCTCATTCGATGCATCGTCACCATCCGCCTCCTCGCTTGAAGACGCGCTTGTTCCTTTCTTCTTCTTGCTAGTGCTGCCGGCGGCAACGCCCGGCAACTCGAGATGGTACGAATGTGCCAACGCAATTGCCGCGCGTTGTACGACTGAAACGTCGTCCTTCTTCGCAACCGTCTTATCAAACTTCTGCAAAGTGACCGATGCTTTCGCAGCGGGGCGGTTCCCATGAGATACTTTTCCAGCAACTTCCAAGATACCGCTACCGCCGTGCAACGCGTCGCTCTCGGCGTCGCATCCACACACGGATAAGCCGACTCGCGCACACTGCTGGTTTGCTTTCGTGCGATGTCGTCGAACAGCCGCGTCCGAGGCCAAAATCGCGGCCGTAGCAATTCGCTCGGCTTTTGTCGCTGCCTGATCGTCTCTCGATTTTGGCGTCACGATGCGCAGTTTCTTCGTCGCTTCCAAAACGAGCATGACGTCGCGTTCAAGTTCCCAACTGTGGTGCGGCGCCTCGCCGAATTCTCTAGAGGTTTGGTAATAATCCGCCTTCTCCCAGTAGTGCCATTGCGATGACCCTGAACGTAAATCCGATTCCGTTCCGACGCCATAGACGGTTACTTGGTCGCAAATTTGCAAAGCTGCAAAAATAGCCAAAAATCCTGAACTCGGACTTCCTTTTCCGGCGTACTCTAGTTTGCGCACGCTCTCTAACGCGGTTTTATAATTTTGGAGCAATTTACCCGCCTGCGCGATGGACGGGTCGGTCATTTTCACAAAACTCACGTCGCCGCGTCCAGATTTTCGCAAACGCTGTTGCAACGCGAAGTGATCGCCCGGCACAACTCGAGTACCAACTAACGTTACCCCGAGCTCGAGCGGCATGACGTTGGCAACTTTATTACTATCGATTTGCGTGTTTGAATATCGTTGCGTCCAAATCGAGTTGAGCGTACGCAAGGTAGTTTTATTCCCGACAAAACGATCAAAACCAACCGTTGGAGCGTTGTTCATCCGAATAACCGCAGAGTGCCCGTCGATTTCTTTCCCGTTCAAGTCGAGTAAAAGCCTTTGCGAGTTACCAACCACCGCGCACGTTTTGAAATCGCGATTGTACCTCGGCGCAAGTTTCAGCATTTCTCTCGCGTGCTTCGCCCCTGTGTTTGCAACTTTATATAACGCTCGACCTAAACTTTGTGGAATGCCATATATGGACGGAAACGACAGCTCCGATGCCATATCGCGTCGAAAGACGTCCGCTTTTTTCATCATCAAGTCTTTCAAATTTGCCTCGCGATTGATGTCCTCCGCTCGATTTCGCAGTTGTTCGAGCCATTTGCTTTCAGCTGACGCCCCGGCAGACGCCGCCGCGCGAATTTCTTTCAACGCCTTCTCGTACGCCTCCGCAGTGACTTTATCCTCCTCGTTACCGATGCTCAAATCTTCGAGAGCGTGCGCCAACGCACCGTCTAAAAGCGTCGATCTATCAATCGTTGATATGAGAAAATCATCCATATCTGCCTCGCCGGTAATCTCTTCTCTTTGATTCTTCGTCATCTTCTCCTGAATCTCACTCGCGCGTTCTCTATCTGTCACGTCTAATTTCATTCTTTCCCTATCCGCATCAATTGTCGTTCCTGCACCCCCTCCGCATTTCGATTCCGCTTTCAACGCCGTCGCAATCAAATGATACGCCGCTCTCCTCGTGGCAATCCTATCCTTCGAGATCGACCTCGCCGCCACCACCGTACAATCAGTGCACCCTCGACTCTGCAATCTCTTCTGACACTGCGCGTTTTGCTCTTTAATCCGCATAACTCTAGAATAACACGCCGACGAGCACTGCGTGTAATCCGTCACGTGACACTTCGCCTTCATGATATCTTGCAACTCTTTCACCTTCTCGTTCGCCTCTCGCAACTGCGCTCGCAACGCGGCTATTTCCACGTCAATTTTCGACGAACTCGCTTTCTTCAACGCTTTCTCATCGCAACCGGCGATAGATTCGTCGATCGCTGTCTTGCTCGATTTCATCGACTCGCACTCTTCCGAGCAATCCGGACATTGTTGTCGTTCTCTCGTCGTCGTCGCGCAGTGACATCCATCCTTGACGTTCTCACTCATCATCGCATCACGACCACCACCACCGCCACCACCTCCGAAAGTAGTAGAAACGCGCGACGAGAACGCCAACGACGACGGATGATCGGAACGACCTTTACCACCATTTTCACCACCGCCTGTAGTCGCCGCAGTCGTTCTAAACACCATCAAAACCAAACCCAAAATCAGAAGCGACATCATCATCATCATCACCAAGCGCCTCGCGCGTCGCTCGCGTTTCGGTGTCATCCTGAACGTCTCTTTGTCCATTATTACTGCGAGACGAAAAAGCGACCCCCCCCCCGTGCTCGTAACAGTAGGCAGCGCTCTGCTTTACTGCGTTTTGCGAGTCAACAACGCAGCAGGTACTTTTGGCGCACGTGTGCTTCAAAAGTAGGCAAAATGCAAAGTGTTTAGGGTGTTTGTACTGTTTTTATCGAAACGGCTGAAAACGCCTTTGTAAAAACGCTTGACTTTTCTTAACTTTTAATCACACACGAAAACACGCACGCAACAGCGCGTGGCGCATTTTTGTGAAAAGAGAAGAGAGCCAAATCCAGGGGAGACATACTATACGCGCGAAATTAAGATGAACTTTGACGACTTGGACGAGGTTTTAGACAAGCTTGGCCCGATTGAAATGTGGGAGGAGGACCATGGAAAAAAAAAGCGCGTGATCTCGCATTGTCGGGAACGATTTGATTTAGGTGTTCCAACGAACGGCGAGGAGGCGATGGTGACGAGCGAGCTTTTGGTCGCGAAAGCGATCATGGAAACGATGGAGATGAAGAGTGATTTGGAGAAGAAGAGGAGAGGGGCGATTGTGGAGATTCCGGAGGAGAAGTGGACGGCGATGGAGAAAGCGGCGAGTCAATTTGAATCCGACGTGTTGGTGAACAGCAGGGAGAGAGGGATTGGGAAGTATATCGATTTGAGCGCTACTGGGATGCGGTTGAAGTACGCCAGGTTTGGAGCCGAAGGGTGCGACAAAGTGGTGTTTATTTTACACGACACCGGGGAGAACGGGGAGTCGTATTACGGATTAGCGAAGCAGATACAAGAGAAAGGAGGGTTTACGGTGTATTGCGTGGATTTTAGAGGACACGGCGATAGCACGCATTCGCGGGAAGGACAGTACGACGTCCCGTCGTTCGTGGCGGATATAGAATCGTTCATCGTCGAGTTGGATTTGTATGCACACCCGGTTGCTTTAGTTGGTTTTGGTTTAGGCGCGATCATCGCGGCGGCGTTTGCTGGAGAGCACGAACACTTGGTCGCCGGCCTGACTCTGATCGAGTCGCACCCGAAGTGTCGAGAAGACGCGGTGGCATTTCATAGGTTCCAAAACGTCATATTCGGGTCTTTGCGAGAAGCAGTAACGTTTGAAATCGCACCCATTTGGCCTGATAACGAGAGACGAAACGGGAAACAGTGCATTAAACGCATGCTCTCTAAATTTCGGAAACCTAAAGGCGACGAAGTCACCGGCGTCATGAAGTTATTCAGCCAAAACATGGCGAAATACGAGTTTCGCATCGACCGTAAATTCTTATTCAAAGTCCCATCCGCGGACGAATACGTCCGAATTCTGGAAAACGTTAAGTGTCACGCCTCAGTTTACCGAGGCGAGCACTCCGAGTTCATGGACGAAAAAGATCTCCAGGACGTCGTGTCCGCCTTGCGCCGGTATTCGAAGAAAGTCATCCGCGGCAAATCCATCCCGGACGCCTCCCACTACGTCTTCGAAGACCAACCAGCTACTCTCCGCGACTACATCCTCCACTCCCTCCTCATCTCCGAACCAGACATGATTGTCGAAAACAACGCCTCGCGCACGCCAGAGTTCCTAAACTTGAAGCCGTTGCCGAAATACGCCACCGTCGAGGACGCCGTCCGAGCTTTGAAACCGAGGAAAATCCCAACCGAAAAAGACGTCGAAGACGCTTTAAAGAAGTTAAAGGAAGAGTGTGGTGGAAACGTCGACTGTTCCTCGGACGAGGAAAGCGAGGAGGTGAAAATGAATCGAAAGTACTCCACCGCGTTGGCGAATAACGATTCGCAGTATTTCGGAATGGTTGGTTGAATTTTTAGATTTTGGATAAAATGGAAATTTTTGTCCTCACAACAACGGTTCCTCCTCCTCCTCGCGCGATGATTGGTATGCCTCTCGTCGTCGTCGCTGATTCAAAACTCCTCCTCCAAAAGTCGTCTACCAGAACAAAATTGAATACTCGCTCTTTTTCTTTGAAACTCGCGCTCAAAAACCCGCGTCGATCTCGTCCGTGTTGTTCCTCTTTTGATGATGATGATGATGACTCAAAACCAACCCCTAATAACACCGTTGTGAATTTGGACGTCTCCGGGTTACGCCAGGAAACCAAAAGGCAAGAAACGAAAGCGTTGAAAAAAGTGGCGAATGCGACGACGAAATTACGACTGTCGAAAGAAAAAATGAACGAGTTGTTAGAAAATCCAAACGCGACGACGGAGATGTTGGAAGAATGTCCCGACGTGGATTTTTTGGAATCAGACGTGGAGGAGAAGAAAAAGCGGTTGGAGGAGGTGCGGACGCTGCTGGCAATGGTGGAGAACTTTACGGGAGGGAAGAAGAATAAAGAAGACGATTCGAAATGGCAAGAGTGCGCGGAGTTTGCGATGAAATTAGGGATATCGGACGCGCCACCGCCGAAACCTCCACGAGGGCCGAAGAAGGTAAAAAATGTGAGCAAAACCGGGCCTCGTCGACCGTATTTCGCGTACGCGTCGGGGAACGACGTAAACGACGACGAAGACATACCGACGACCGAAATCCGCGTCGGCCGCACGTCCGAAGACAACGACATCGTCTCCTTAGACCCAACCAACGACCCGAACGAGTGGTGGATGCACGCCGCCGGATGTCCTGGTTCCCACGTCGTCATCAAATCCACCGCGCCGTCCGACGCCGCCTTTTTCGACGCCGCGTTGCTCGCCGCCAAGTTTAGCAAAGCCTCTCGCGTTGGTCGCGTGAAAGTCTCCGTCGTTCGGTGCAGACAAGTGAGCAAACCTAAAGGTGCCAAACCTGGTTTAGTTCGGTTATCCGGTGACGTGAGGACGATGGAAGTGCGCGTGGATGAAAATCTCGATCGATTGGAGATGTTAGAGAGGACGAAAACATAATAACATCTCTCCGAAAAAGGTGTTCGTTTGTGTGTTTGGCTAGGTTTAGTTCGGTTCTCCGGTGACGTGCAGACGATGGAAGTGCGCGCGGATGAACATCTGAGTCGATTGGAGATGTGTAAGAGAGGACGAAAAAAAAGTTTTTTCTCCTTCTAAAAAGTTGTTTTGTGTGCGTTGGTTACGTCACAAAAATCTTAAAGAGATCTGATTCGTCAACACTTTTCGACGAGGCAAACGAACACACACACAAAAATGACTAAAATTGCCATCTTGTGCACGTCCGCGACGACGTTCGGCAAATCCGCGGAGAAGAAACCAACCGGCGTGTGGTTGGAAGAAATCGCCGTGCCGTATTATTCCATGATGGAAAAGAAATTTTCAGTCGATTTCTTCAGCGTCAAAGGCGGGGAAATCCCCGTCGACGGAGGATCGCGAGGCGAAGGGTTTTACACGCCAGAGTGCGTGAAATTCGATAAAGACGACACCGCGCAAGCTTTAATGAAGACATCGAAAGGTTTATCCGAATTAAACGTGGAAGAATACGACGGCGTTTTCTTACCCGGAGGCCACGGATGTTGCACTGATTTCTACCAAAACCAAGAGTTGGCGAAAACTATCGAGCAATTTTTAACGGCGAAGAAAGCCGTCGCGCTGGATTGTCACGCGCCGATTGCACTTTTATCGTGCAAAAAAGCAGACGGGACGACACCGTTGGTGAGTGGAATGTCCGTGACTGGCTTTTCGGACGAGGAAGAGGGGCAGGTTGGGATGCAAGAAGAGGTACCGGCGTTGATTGAGAAAGAGATGGTGGCGCAAGGCGCCAAGTACTCGAAGGCGGAAGGCGCGTGGGGCGCTCACGCGGTTGTCGACGGGACGTTGGTGACAGGGCAGAATCCAGCGAGCAGTAAAGTGTGCGTGGAGAAGTTTGTTGAATTGTTGGCGTTAACGCAAACTCAAGTAGTGAATTAAAACCTTAATTTGTATTTGTTTTTTATTACAGATGTTTTATAATATAAATGGGTAAATATTTTGATATAGTAGTACACTCTCGAAAACGAAGACGGGGAGGGGATACATTCCTTACCGCGTCGAAGAAGAAGAGGAAGAAGGAGAAGAAGAAGAACTGCTACTCTTTGACTTTTTCTTCTTGTAGTTCTTCGACGTCACTTTCAACAGCGTCTTCTCCACGTCCACGACGTTGTTTTTAATCGAAACGTCCCCAAACTGCAAATCGTCCATGAAGCCATCCGGTATTCGTTTCACGTGTCTCGGATCGATGAACGGAATCCACTCGTCCGGCGGATTCACGATCCTGGAAAACTGCGAAAACTCCCCGGACGCGACGCACGGCTCCTTTGCCGGACGGACGAGCTTCATTCCGCTGCACTGCTTCAACATCTTATCTCCTTTGCGATTGTTACATTTCGCGCACGCTGTCGTTAAATTCGTCCACGACCACTCGCCGCCTTTCGACGCCGGAACGATATGGTCGATGGTCAAATCGTCCCTCGCGCCGCAATACGTGCACGAATGATGATCTCTAATCAACACGTTCTTCCTCGATAACGCGATCGATCCTTTCTGTTTATCATACACTCTCGTTTTCACCACCGCGGGTAAATAAAACGCCGAATACGCCGACGCCACCATCTCTTCGTAATATTCCAAAACGTCCACCTTATCGAACATGGCTAAAATCAACGCCTTTTGCCAACTCACGATGTTGCTCGTTTGCATCGCCACGTCTAAAACGAGCACTCTTCGTTGGTCCAACTCTGAGGGCGAGGATATGATTCGGCTCTTTTCCACTTCCTCGCGCAATTCGTACATGTTTTCATTCAAGATCGTTGCATTTGTTCTCGACATGGTTGAAAAAGAGCTGCTACTCATCCGCGTCGTCGTTTTCCCTTGCGTCGTTTGTTTTGCTCTTCTCATTTGTTTTTCCCGCGCGCGTTTTTGCTCGGCGGTGTTGCACTTGCTGTTGTTGTTGCACTTGGTGTTGTTGTTGCTCAAATCGTGACTAAAACTGCGCGTTGTCGCTTTTATTACAACATCTTCTCTTCGCATCACTCGCGACGCTTCGTTTCTCCGTCGTAACGACCACATCTTCATTCCATCGTTTCCCGAAAGGCGATGCGTGCTCGAGAGAAACATGACAGATACTACTCAAGCGCTTTATACAAAGACAACAACGCAGAGAAGAGAACAACAAAAACGACGCACAAAAATAGAAGCGTCTTCTGTCGTCGTCGCTCAAAGAGTTGGCGTGTTGTTGTGTGTATGCGTCGGGCAAAGGAAGCGTGTTGTGTGGCCTTAGTTTAAATTTGTGACGTGAACAGAATATTCGCGGAAGAGTGATTTTTCGTCCAAAATCTCTTGTTTTTTTTTTTTTTTTTTGAATTTCTGTCTGTTCTCGTGGTTGTTGGTTTCTTTTTCGAGTGTGTTTGCCCACACGTGTGAGAGAGAGCGTTTCAAAAAGACACAAAAGAGCAGACGGTATATTATTTTTCAGGAAGATTTTTCGCGCTCGCGATACTACTACACTCTTTAAACGCCGATCTCTCTCTAGAGCACACAACAAAGCTACGCGAGCGTGAATGCTACTTTACGCGCGCGCCTTCTTTTTCTCTCCGTGTTGTTTTATACGAACGCGGCGCCGCAGGTTTGACACGAGCCTTCTTTTTCGCAAAAGACGGACAAACAGACGGAACAGACGAAGCCTTTGCTGATTCGATTGCCGTGACAGAAACAGGAGGAACGGAAATCGATCGAACCCGCTCTCGGTGGACGTAAGAAGCGTCGAGTGTACCTATCCGGGAGAAACGAACATAACGCTCTCTCGAGCAAATCTTCTCGCGTCTCTTCTCCTCCTCCTTTTTTCGATTTCTCCGGTTTCGCGTATATGCCGCCGCTGACAAACGCCGCTTGTTGTAAAAAACTAGACTCTTTCTCATTCAGGCATAAACAGTCGATGAGAATGTTGCTCGATTGCGCGGCGAACATGGCGTTCATCATCGGCACGTACTGTTCGGCGTCGTCTTCGGACGCTTGAACGACCAACACTCTCGATTTTACGCGACCCCGTAAAGACGGATCTCGTTCTATTCTATTCGCGTAGGTTAAAGCTAACGATATCGCGCCAGCTATTGGCGTCGCGTGCTGCTGCTCCCGATTCTCGTCGTCGTCGTCGTCGTCGTCGTCGTAATTGACGACGTCGTTTTCATCGCTCAACGCTTTCAATCCGTCGAAAAACGCTCTCCGAAACGTCGTCTGTAACGGTTCTAAACCTTTCGAAATATCTAAAGCGTCCACGTCTTGCGCATCGTTCGCGAACCCGCCGATGTCGTCGCACTCGTCGTCGCCGACGAACGTCATTCGCGGGTTCGTCGGCGGTTTCTTTCTCTTCTTCTTCTTCTTTGTCTTCTTCGTGTTATCTCCTTCTTTGTCTTCTTCGTCTTCTTCGTCTTCGAGAACAACATCACCTTCCAAGTGCGACCGGAACAAAAACGTGCACTCTTTCCTGGCGTGCGCGGCCACGACCGCGATTCTGTTCGCACGATTGCACGCTAAATACGCGGAGGAAAACGCGGCGATGTCTTTGCAGACTTTTTCGAACGCGTATAAAGAAGTCGAAGGAGTCGAAGGAGTCGTCGTCTCTCGTTGTTTCCGGGAACGGGGAAACCAAAACTGCGAATTCGTTTCGAGGACGACGACGAGGAGCGAGACGTCGTCGTCCACGTCGTCGTCTCGGTCCATTTAAACTGCTAATACCGATGCTCTCGCGCTTCTTCGTGGTCGTCTTCGTCTTCCGCGATGATGATGATGATGCGCGAGTGAACTTCGTCGTCGTCAAAATTATGGAGGAGGAAGAGGAGGAGCCAACAAGGAGCGGATGGCGCGGGAGAGCGAGACGGGTTTTGAGGTGAAGCATTTAATATCACGCCAAACGCGGCGCCCAAATCTATTACTACTACATTACTATTCTAAATCGCTTCGTACGTCATGACCTCTCTCGCTTTCGCTTTCGCCGCTTCATCTTCTTCGACGGATTCGCCTTCGCGCTTCTTCGTCGCTATTTCTTTCGCTTTTTGTATGACGAGGTCTTTACCGGAAGCTGCAAATTCGACGATACTTACCGGTGCGTCGCAGATGAGCACTGGATCTTCTATTGGGTTGTTGCCGGTACCGTCGCAGCCTTCGTAATGTTTCACCGCCGCGGCGGCGGATTTAACGCCGTAAAATTTTACGAAACCGTACGACTGCATATCAAACAAACGAACTTTTGAGACCTTTCCAAAACGCGAGAACGCGTCGCCGACGTCGCGTTCGTTCGCTTCGGGTGGAATACCACCGACGAATACTTCCGTGCCTGAATCTCCACGATGATCGTCGTCTTCGTGGTCGTCGACTTCTTCGTGTATTTTCTGACCGACGCCGACGGCTTTCGCGGTTTCGTCGTCCAAGACGGCCATTTCACCGGCTTCGACATCTCCATTTACCGTCGCTCCTTCACTTCCTGCCATATCACCGGCCTCGGTGTCGAGGTTTCCTTCCTCGAGGTTTCCGACGCCGGGGACGATTTTCGGCACCGGCGGTAAAAGTTTCTTCGGCGCCAGTTTCGGTCGTTTCTGCTGTCGTTTCTTCGGCTTCAACGCCTCTTCCTTCTCTATCCGCTCTCGCTCTTCTCGTTCTTTCTGTTCTCGCTCGTACCGTTCGTTTTCCTGTTTCAACCATTCCGGATCCAACTCTCGCTTCTTCCCAAACTTCGGAACGATAATTTTCGGAACCGCGTTTGCTCGCTCTTCCTCCTCCTTCCGCCTCGCCTCTTCTTCCTCCTTCATTTTTTTCTTCAACTCCGCCTCCTTCTCCTCCTTTTCTCTCCGTTCGTTTTCTTTCTGCATCACGAGCTTAGCTTTGGCGATCGCTTTCGCCACCGGATCTTCTTCTTCTTCTTTCTTCTTCTTCTTGGAGGCGGCAGACGCGCTCGCGTCTTCTTTCGAAGCGCCCGCCGGCGCTTTCTTCTTGAACGTAATTTTCATGGCGCCGGTGCTTTCCTTCGCCTTTCCTTCGTCTTTCCGCTTTTGCTGCTCTCCCTCCGTCGTCGTCGTCGCGTCCTTTCTCGTCATCATTGCTTCTTCTTTTTCTCCTTTCTCCTCCTCAACCGTTTTCTTCGAATCGTCTTCATCTTCTCCGTTGTTTCTCGATGTCGTCGTCGTCGTCGTCGTCTGAATCGTCGTCTTCGCTCCAACCGCTTTTTCTTCATTTTTCTCGTTTTCGGCGGTGTTTGTTCCATCATCTCCTTCTTCTTTCATCGTGGTCTTTAAAATCATCTGTTGTTGTTGAGATTGTTGTTGTCCCGGTCGTTTCATCGCTTTCGTCGTCTTCTTCTTTTCCTCTCCTCCTTCTTTCATCACGTCTTCCTCTCCTTCTCCTCCGTTTGTCTTCTTCTTCCCGTCGAGAGATTCTTCACCTTTTTCGTCGTCCTTTTCGTCGTCCTCGCGTTCGTTCTTCTTCATCGTCTTCTCCGTTTTCGCTTTCTTCTCCGCGTCTTTGACCATCTTCTTCGCGAGTTTCAGTTCTTTTTTCTTCCTCAACAAGTCGTACTTCGCCTCTAACTTTTTCTCCTCGGCGGTTTGTCGTCCCCCGTGTTTTATTTGTATCCTGGAACCCATTGTGACGCGACGAGAACAACAACGACACCTTCTGAAAGAGAGAGAGAGGGAGAGAACGCGGTGTGTGTTGTTCTGCTGCTCTCTGGTGAGCACAACAGCGCGCAACAAAAGCTTCTTCTTTACTCCACTACGAATGGGGGGAGTTTTGAAACGTCCAATATGTTCCTCGATAGTGTTCTTCTGTCTTTGTAACGAAACAGTTTACGCGCAACGCAAACACTTTTCACTCTCAAATGAACGCAATTTTGGTGAAAGAGAGCGCGCGAGAGAGAACAGATCGGTGTGTTGTTACGCTCTCTGAGAACAACTAATGAGGCGTTTTGAAATGTCTCATTTTCTTCATTTCTTCCCCAAATATGCACGCGAAAACAAAATGAATCGTTCTTCTTCTTTCGAGGACTCCGTGCGCGTGACGGAGAATTTCTTACGACCACCCAAAAGCGATTGCGATGCAGAAGACGCGGTAGTCGCGTTGGACGAGATTGATGCGTTTTTAACCGAATACGTGCGCTTGTTCGACCAAGGTTTGCTCGAGAAGAAGAACGAATCCGAATCCCTCATCGACGGGGAAGAGTTCGTCTCGGGAACGTATTTTTGGCCGAAGAAGACGAAGACGAAAGAAGAAGACGAAGAAGACAACAAAGAAGAAGAGGAGGAGAAGAAGGAGAAGACAAAGAAGAAGAGGATGATAATCGAGAGATATTGCGAACGGCTCGCGAAATTTGTCGCAGAGGAACAAAAACTGTTAACTTGGGAAAGTTTTGCAGGGTGCGAGTGGTGGGTGCAAGACGTCGCGCACGACGAACCTCCGAAAGCGTATCACACGGATTGCGTTTTAGAAGAAGACAAAGACAAGAGGAAGAAAAAATATTATCCGCTCCTCTCGACGGTGTATTACGGGAAGACGGAAAGAGGCGGCGCGACGGTCGCGTTCGACGAGGAAGAGTACGACGCCATGCGGAAGTGCGTTTTGGTGAAACCGAGAGCGAACAGGTTGTTTACGTTTCGGGGGGACATGTGGCACGGCGTCTGTCGAGAAGAAAATAGCGAGAGGAAGGAAGGCGAAGAAGACGCGTATCAGCGGGTGACGCTTTTGGTGAACTTTTGGAAAGAGCGACCGAGTTGCGCGCGCGATTTTCCGAGAGAATTGTTTAGCGACGATAGCAGTAGTTTTAGTAGGAGTTCTGGTTTTAGCGGTAGACGCGGCGATGACGACGACGAGAAAGTTCCTGAAAGGGAAGTGATATCGTTGAAGACGGCGGACGATGATGAGAGAGTGTTTAAGCTGAAAAGCGACGAGAGAAAAGCGCACTTTGCCGCTTGGGAAGCGCAAAATCCAAGCGCGTTTCTAGAACCGTCGACGTCCTCTTCCTCGGTAGTACTCATTGAATACACGTCGTAGATACGTAAATATATGATCAAAATAGAAGCAATAGAAGGTATATTAGTAGGTAAAATGCATATTTATGTCACATAACATCAAAGTCTGAGTAATAAATTCCTGTAGCATTCGTCTTCTCTCTCTTTCTTTCTTCTCTTCGTTCGCGACGCGCGTGTAGTACGCAAAACGGCAAATGATGTGAAAAATTAAAACTCAATCGGTTTTTCCTTGTACATTCTTTGCTTAATTTCCCCTTCCAACTCTTTAAAATTCGGCAAACTTCTCAACTCAACCTTCTCGTCGTTTCGTAAAGTAATCACCATGTCCCCCCACGCGCCAATACCTCTCCCGATCGAAATGACGTCCTTAATCTGATCCATCGGCACGTCCGTGCGTTCCTTTCGCAACGGCGAGTTCGATATGACGCACACTCTCTTATCCGTAATCTTATACGACGCCCACAGCGCTCTCCCCGCGGCTTGAATCGTCAGCGGTAACCAAACCACCGTCCAAGACATCAACACGTTCGCCACGACTTCTCCTCGAGCTGGCGGGCCTTCGTATAAAATCTGCTCTGGTCCCCAGTCTTTCGTTTTCGGTTCCTCGGTGAAATCGGACATGAAATCTCTCACGCCGGGAAGTCTCGATGAAGAACTTTTCGTCTGCGTTTTCGGTAAACCGGTCACCATGGACACTTCGTCGTCGTTTCCTCCTTTGGATCGTTTCGATCGTTTTCCTCTCAAAGCGCCGAGTTTCGCCTCGAACTCATCCTCTGTTTCTTCTTTAGTAGTAGTGTCATCATCATCCGTCGCTGCTTTCGTGACGATGATGCTTTTTTGTCGTCGTTGTTGGTGTTGTTTGGATTGTTGTTTGGAAAAAACGCCTCCTCCTCTCACGACTCGCGAAGAACTCGTCTGAATCGTCTGAATCATTGTTGTTTTTGTTGTTATTCTCGTCGCTCTCTTCTTCTTCTGGCAGATGTTGTTTAGCGCACGGAGTAGTTTCTCTCGAATCAATGTAATCAATCAGGATATTTGATATGAGCGTTCGAGAGCCACGAAAAGAAAAGTGTGAAAAAAATGACGTGGCAAACATTTAGGGTTTGAGTTAAATTAGGGTTTAGAAAAGCCAGAAACCCTAAACACCAAAAGAGAAAAGAAGAAAAGAAGGCCGCGGAAGAATCAGTCGGCATTCCCGCGCGAGAGATACATCTACTCGCGAGATATATCTAACGATCGTTCGAGAGAACCGCTGAGACCGCTCGTTTGCCGAGAATATAAATATGGGTGGTCGCAATGAAATCGCGTGTGCCGTTATTGGGACGGCTTTGTTGATGACTTCTTCGTCCTCATCGATGGTCGAAGCCGCGCAACAAGGATCGGTCCAATCGTCATCGAATCAAACGCCGAGAAGAGCGGCGTTCGTACGAACGCCGATAACGAACCACCAACGCGCGCAATATCTGAGACGCGCGCAACAACAATCGACGGAACAGAAAAGATTGCAGCTCGAAAGAAACGCGAAACAGAAACTCGCGGCGACTGAAAAGGTGGAACGAATGCAAGCGGAAGCCAAAGGGAAACTGGGGTTGTCTTCGAAGAAGAAAGCAGCCGTGGCGGAAAAAGATGACGAAGAAGAAATGGTGCCGCTGAAAAAGTCTGCCGCTAAGAAGGAGGAGACCGATGGTATGACCACCACCACCAAAAGCACGACTTCTTCTTCCTCCTCCTCCCACGTCAAAGTGCACTCGCACGCGGCGCCGAAAGCGTCCGAACTCGAAGAAGCGGACGAATTCGAGTCGTTCAACCCGCTCGACTTGTTCGCCGCGTTGGAAGGCACGAAAAAGACACCGTTCGAGAAGCAAACGACCGCAAGTGGCGAAGTGGTTGAAAACGCGGTCTTGAACAAGAAAGACAAGCTCTCGTCCGTGTTTGCGACCATGCTCGGGTCGATGATGGAAGTTTCGAGAGGCGTGGACGAGTCGACCGGGACGACGGTGTCTTCGAACAACTCGTGCGTGAAGGCGACGAGAAACGTCGCCGTATCGTGCTTTAAAGAGTACAGCGCGATCAACGAAGACGTGAAAGCGGGTAAATTGTCCGCGGACGAGTCCACGGAAAAGATGGAATTGTTGCGAGAAACGTGCGCGGACAAATCGAGAGTGATCAACACGCAGTGCGTGAAGCCGATCGCGGAGATGTGCTCGAGCCAAGTGCAAGAGATCAAGAAGGAATGCGCCAAAGGCATCGTCGGCTCCGAGGAGTTGACGTTGAACAAGGCGTTGGATTCCGCATCTGCCGCAGCGCAACAGTGCGCTGCGCAAGCGTCTTCTTTGTTGAAGTCGTGCATGAAGCAATCGAAAACGCTCTCGCCGGATTTGAAGGAATTGGCGATGATTGACAGCAAAGCGGAAGAAAGAGCGAAGGAGATTAAAAAAGAAAAAGAGATTCAAGACAAAGTGAATGAATCCATGAAGGACTTGTCCTTCTCTTCCTCCTCTTCTACTTTGGCCCAGAAAGAAGAAGTCGTTACGATGCCGCAGCCGGGAGAACAAGTCGAAGTCGTCGCCGCGTCCAAGCCGGTGATTGTTGCTCGACACCACTCCTCCTCACTCTCGAAGATGAAATTACCGGTCGTTACAGAAGACGTTGAGGAAGTTGAACCGGCGGCTACGACTGTGTCGACGACGACGCCGACGGCTACCGTGCAGACGTTGAGCGTGCCGCAACCAGTTTTATCGACCGCCGCCGCCGACGCCACCGCCACCACCACCACCACCACCATCGAAGAACAACCAGAAGAAGAAGAAGAAGAAGAAGAAAAAGAACAACAACAGCAACCCGAAGAAACCGAAGAAGAACAAGCCGTCGACGAAGAAGCCGATTCCGGATGCGCGGGCGCCCTCTCCAAAGTCACCGCCGACTGCCAACTTTCGTACAAGCAAATCAACGACAAAGTCAAGTCTGGCGAAGTCGAAGAAGCTGCCGGTAAAGAACAAATCGCGGTAGCTGCGAGACAGTGCGTCGCGAAGACTATGTTGGCGACTTCCAACTGCGTGGACAAAGTCCAACGCCGTCGCTTGATGTCTTTGGCTAAGTAAGAGTGGCGTTCTCGAATACGCGCTGCGTGCACATTCACGCACACAACATCTTCTGTAAATGATACTATCGAACACAGCGTAAAAGTCGTTTTAATTTACTATTATAACCACACGTACCTGGTACCATATCTATATACTGCGTTTAACTTTTAACATTGCACTCGCGTAGTCTATTTTCGCCTCATAATACGAACACGAACTTCACCACATGGCAACGTAGAGAGAGAGAAAATGTCCTCCTCCTCCTCACCTTCTTCTTTGTCTTCTCTGCAACTTTGGTTCTTACCTGAGCTCAAACGTGCCTTCCCTCTCGCAGAGGATTGGTTGCTCGACGGATTATCTCAAACCTGCGTCGCGAGCAGGTCGGTTGAAGAAATGTGCGACGCCATGCGGAATTTTATCGGAGAAGAAGAGGCCGTCGCGGAAGCGCTGCGATTGAGCGAGATGCTCTTCGAAAAGAAGAAAGAGTATCAAGAAGAGGAGAAAAAGACGAACTCGCCGTCGTCGTCATCGTTTCGCGACGATGGTGAATTAAAGCTCAGAAAAGTGAAAGAAAAGACAAAAACGACGAGTGATGGTGATGGAGGGAAAGAGGAGGACCAAAAGAAAGGCGAAGCGAAAGCGTACAGGAAATACGACTCGATCGAGAAACCGTCGCGCACTAACGACCAAACGTCGTCGAAAGCAACACATTCGGTGGTAAGAGAACATCGTTCTATACTGGTGAAGATGTCGAAGAAAAAGAGCAGTAGCGCGGAGGACGTGGGGAAGCGGAAGGACCGGATGAAAAATCCAGGCGACGCTCTCGAGGTTGGCGATTTGCTCAAGCCGCGCGCCGCGAACTGTTTGCGATGCGGGAAGATTTTTCGATTCGATTTGGACGCGTCGGGGGCGGTCGCCGAAAACGACGCGAGGGTGTTTTTAGAGAGCTCGGGGAAGTGCACGTTTTGCGACGCGTTTGTGAATGTGAAGTTACGCGACGGTTTGGTTTGGAACGGCGAAATCGGGTACGCGACTGAACAAGAACAAGAGGAAGACACAGAAGGCGGGAAAGCGGCGGCGGAGAGATTAAAGGACCAGCTGGTATCGTTTGATCGTTCCGGAGCGAGTCGAACGAAGGTTGTGGACGACCAGTCGGAGTGGTACGATCACGGGGACGTGGACGCGGAAGCGTGGTTGGCAGAGGACGAGCGAAGAGCTCTGAAACACAAACGCGACGCGATGGATCAACAGCAAAGAGAGAGAGAGTTGGCGAAAAAGAGAACGTTCGGTATTGACATACTCGGACGCAAGACGATGATTTTGGACGAGGAGGAGTTGCAATTAATTCGCGAGCGAGACGAACGCGCGAAATTAGCGATGGAAAGCGCCGCGTTGAATTCAATGAGCGAGTTCGCGCAAGGCGGTGGAAGCGCGGTGGCTACCGCCGCGGAAACCGCCAGAGAGTTAGAGAGTAGACTAGTGAGAACCGAGCAACCGACGTCGGAGATTAAAGATTTAGCAGATGAACGAAAAGTGCGCGTGCCAAAGAACAAAACGCTCAATCTTGTCGCGACGTTTGTGAAATCGTTCAAGGACATTGCATCATCAAACGCCCCGCTGGAAGAGAAGGAGAAGCGTGCAAAGAAAAATGACAACGACGACGACGCGTTCAGCCGCCTCGAGGCGGACGCGCCGAGACGAGTTCTCGATATCAATCCGTTTGACCAAATAGCGCAAGAAGCCGCCGACGCCGGATTAGGATTCGTTTTATAGAAAGTCGTAGAGTGCTAGCTAGTATTTTTTAGAACAAGTATTCGGTAGTTTAAAGATTACAACGCACGAATGCACATTCAAACGCCAACATCATCAAACGTGTTGTTTGTTTCACTGCTCTTTTTTTTATTCGCGTAGTAGGCTTTGTACGCGTCGTTTTCTGCGTTTTCGTTAAACGCGTCGAGCATGCGATTCCCTTGCTCGAAACGAACGCCTTGCTTCGAACGACGGGTGGTCTCTTCTTCTTCGCCTTCGATTTCGTCTTCTGGGACCAGTCCGCTAGTCCCCGCGAGAAACATCGAGAAGGTCATTTTGACAAAAATCGGCGAGAAGAGTTGAAACGAGGTGAACAAGCGATTGCCATCGCTACCCAAACCGGTGATTGGGTTGAACGTTTTCGAATCCGCCCATCTCGTGGCCACCGCAACGGAGGAATCAGATAGATTCTCGATGCAATGCCACCACCACGGTGGGTTCAAGAGGACGTCGCCGCGTTCGAGAACCGCGGAGTAACGAGGCACAACGCGCCACAACGGTTTATAGCGCTCGAGGAGCGTATTTGGATCTTTAATCGCGCAACTTTGGTAAATTGCGTTTCGATTGATTGCCGGGAACATGAACATCGTCCATCGCGGATCGACAAACGTCCACTTCTTCACGCCTTCGATTTGGAAGAAAAAGTTATACGCGTTGGCACAATGAAACGCGGTACCTGTACCGCCTCTGCCCGCGAAGAGTTGCAACGGTAAAGGACCAAGCGTCGGATGGTCGTTTGCGATTCTTTTATTCCCGGCGAGTTTCTCCAGTCTGTTCACTTGTAATTGCTTCGCCAACTCTGGATGCTCCAGAAATAACGATTCACAGTTGTGCAAATAGTTTGGAAACGTGTTCAAATCTTTCATTTTCCCTGGAACGTTATCACCGTCCTTCGTTTTCAGTTTCACCTCGTCCTCGCCGAAACGCGCGATCAAAGAATCCAACGTCCATTGGGTCGCCGCTGCCGTCTCTTTGGCGAAACCTTTCAACACAACCGGATGCGGCCGTTTCACAAAATCGTGAAAGAACTTTTCACAATCAAACCCTGATAAATGCGCGTCGTAAATTGTCGGTATTTCCTGCACGAACGCATCTGGCACGCTCTCGTTCGCCTTTATCAACTTTTCGTAACACTTATCCACGTATCGTCTTGGAATCTCCACATTGAAGACGCAATGCGCGAGCGAATACACCTTCAACTTGAACTCTTGCCATCGTAAAACCTTTGGATGAGCCTTTTTCTTCCCAGCATCTTTCGATTCGTACGCGCTTATTGGCAGTAAGCACGGGTACACCAACCCGAACCCGCTGAAAACGACGTCCAAGATTTTGAACAGCGAGAAGATAATCAGCGTCCAAAAAAACCGGTTCCCGTTGGCGATTCGGGCGAAGAATTTCGCTCCCGCTGAAGGTGAAGATGAAGAAGAAGACGCAGGAAAGGCAGACGGGGTTTCCATCGCTCCAAACACGCCTCGTCCGAAGCAGCAGCGCGTTCTTTAATGAGGAACATTTTTTTTTCTCAATCCCCTCGGATTTTTTCTTTCTCTCTCTCTCTCTCTTGGGAAAAAAATCATCTGCTCGAAGCAGCCGCATCGGTACTCGCCGCCGCCGCTCTCCTGTGTTTATACTCGAACGGATCTGTTCTTTCAACATCTCCTCGTCCTTTGTTGTTATACCTTCGGTCGTAATATTCCACCCCGCTCGCGGCCAATAAAGCGGATAAAGTTATCGCTTGCGAATACAAACGCGAGTGAATAACTTTCACGGAAGTTCGCGTTTTGGAGTTTTGCAACACGTGTTGCCAGAAAAAAGTGCCGGTCATGCACGTGAGCCAAAGACCGCCGACGCAAGCGAGCTTGTTCTGCTGGAACCAGGTTTTATTGTTATGAGTATTTTTGGAGGAGAGGTCATCGGATGAGGAGAAGGACATGACGTGTTTGCGCGTCAAAAGTGTGTCGAGAAGTACATCGAAGATTAGGGGAGAGGTTCTTAAAAATTCTTCTCGCGCTCGCTCGTCGGTATTACGAACACTATTATTATCTATACAAGTTCTCTCTATTCAACAACTAATCCTGAACGCCGAGCTGAATCTTCTTCTTAATCGCCAGCGAGCCTTTATACACCACCTTATCGACGATTCCGCTCACCGCGAAGACGCCGCCGACGCTGGCGCATACCTCGGCTAAAAATTTCCAAACGCTCGTCCTGTACTCGGCGATGTCGACTTTAATCGGCGATAAATCGTAAAAGAAAAACACGCCCGGCAAGTCACTGCTACCTCCTTGAATGGAAGCCGCGTCCACGGGTTTGAAATGGTCCACCACCGAGTATTGGTTCGTGCTGATATCTTTCTTGAACGGATTGAGATAGGTGTACGTCGTCGGGACGATTCTAAAAAAGTACTGGTACACGCCGGTTTCCGCGGGAAGTTTCAGCGTTCGTTTCGTACCATCCAAAGGGTCGACTTTCCCCGGGTACCCTTCTCCAAACGATAAGTGTCTCACCTCGTGCGAAAAGTTGAACTTCCCGTCCGGAAATGGCGATAAATCGTGCACGTGTTGTTCGCCTTGTTGAAACGACTTCCCCGGCGCGATGTGAAAATTGCCTTGCACTTTATTCACATCCAAGAACCCTTTGAACTCGCACCCTTCCTCGTGCACGTTCCCTAACACCTCCGAAAACCCTTCCCGTTTACACTGCTCCATACTCGACGCGCCAGTAAACGCCCACCCGACTTCAATGTACGCCTCTCTCACCTCCTCGCACGTTTGACAACACCTTTGCTCTCGCCCTCGATTCGCTCCGCTCACGTCCGCGCCGTAACACGAACCGCAATACTTCGTTTTACCGTCTTCCATATATCTCGGAATCAACTCCTTCGCCGTTTTCTTTGTCTTATTCTTTCTTAAACTACTCGCAGTTTCCGTCTCGTTGCTGTCAAACGCTTTCTCGTTCACCACCTCTTCCTTCCCGTGTTCGTCGTTCAAGGCATCCGCCAACTTCACTCCGTACCGATCGTACCTTATTTTCCGCATCTCGTGATCCACCACGTCCAGGTGCGTTTCCCCGCTCACGTCCATCACGTCTAACCCTAAGCTTCCACAGCTTAAGTTTGGAAAGAACACGTCCACGTTAATTCGCATGGTTTCTCCTCTGCCGTTATCGACGTATAAATCGTGTTTCACGTGCGTTTTGAGGTACAACTTCGTTTCCGCGAGAAGGAGCGAGACGGCGACGATATAGGTGACGACGGTGATTATCCCACCCCCGAACGAGCGCGAGTAGAAATCCACGTCGACGAATTTTGGAAACGCGTCGAATTTGCGCAGAAAGTCTTTCGCGTTCCTCGATTTCTGTCGTCCTCCGGGAGACTCCATCGTCGTCTCGTCGTCTTCTTCGTCGTCTTCTTCTTCTTTTCCAAAAGTGACGAATTTCCCCACAAATATCTCTCCCGAACACTTGCGCGAACACAAACGAGAGAGAGAGAGAAAGAGCGTCAGGGATGACGACGAGGACAGTAACACCGTCGAGGTCGTTGTTTTCTGAGAATGGTTTTAAAGGTGGGTCGATGCAGCGCTTCGCGCCCTCGTCTTCTTCTTCTTCTTCTTCGAGAAGAGGTCTCAAAAGATATCTCAAAATGCGTATCTCGAGTTGCGGGGAATCGTCTTCTTCTTCCTCCTCGGAAAGGACGATTCAGACGACGATTCCGACGACGACGAAGAAGACAAGGAGAGCGCGGAAGAAGGAGAACGACGGGGGAAGCAGAAGAAGCAGAAGAAGCAGAAGGACGCCCCGCGAAGACGACGAGGACGAGGTGATGATGATGATGCGAAATGAGAGTAAAACCGAGGAACACCACAACCAACACCAACACAGACGAGAAGGCGGACGAGCGGCGGGAGAGATGAGTGCTGCGTTTTTGGGCGAGAAAGAAAAGAACTTGACGACGATGGGTTTGGACGATGATGGTTATCGATACAATCGACACCGGGACCGGTCGGAGAGGTTTGATTTGTCTTCCAAATTGACGGAGTTTTACCCGTCGTATCAATCGTTTCAACCTTTTGGGGAGGATCCGGAGAAGAACGCGCAAGAGAGCGAGAAGTGGTTGAAGATTGTGGAGAGAATAAACTCGCCGAAGAGTAAAGCGACGTTTACGTTATCGCTGTTAACGTTTGCGTACGTTCACTGCGCGGCGAGCGGGTTTTTAGTGTCCGCGTTGTTGCCGGCGATTGGCGGTGATTTAGAGTTGTCCGACGGGCAAGGCGCGTTATTGACGACTTTGTTCACGGTCGTGTATAGTTTATGTTTGCCGTTGATTGGTTTAGCGGCGGATAAGACGAACAGAAAGAATTTATTAGCCGCTGGAGCGGCAATTTGGACCGCTGGAACGGTTATGACTGCAAACGCAAACACGTTTACCGAGTTGGTGGTGGCGAGAATAGTCTTCGCCATCGGCAACGGGCCGCAGAATCCAATCGCGTTTTCGTTGTTGCCGGAACTGTTTCCGAGGAATAAAAACGCGGCGATGAGTTTGTACAACATGGGCGTTCATTTCGGTCGCGCGATATCGTTCGCGAGTGGGGCGATGGTTGCCGCGCCGCAAATGGCGACGGATTCGGTGTTCAATCCTGACTTGCCGATTACGATGCCGATAGAGTTTTTGAGCGATATCAAAAATCTTGGCTCGCATACGATTTTATACGTCACAGGTGACTCGGTCGTGTTATCCCCAAACGCAGGAACGGCGATGGAATCTGTCGGAGACGCGTTGATGGCGAATACTGGTTTGGGGTGGCGAGAATTGTTTGAAGCCGTAGCCATCCCGGGTTTCATCATAGCGCCGGCACTCTTTTTCATCGTGACTGATCCCGGAAGGAGTAAAGATGGATCGTCTCGCGCGGTGCGAAGGAAACAAAGACGTTCGCAGAAGCGAATGTCGGACGCGAAACGATTAATTCGTAAAGCGAGATTTTCGGGAGTGTTAAAAGACGAAATGACTGGGAAATCGAAAGAAAAACTCGTATCGGATTTGAACATCGTGTCTCTCGTCGCCTCGTACGACGAAGACGAAACGACGGACTTGATAATGCGAAAAGTGAAGAAGAAGGAAGAGGAAGCCGTTGCAAACGTAACTGCGTTAGTCATGCGCAAAGCCATCAAAGCGGATGAAATAGAGGACTTGTCCGATATCATCGAAAGTCGCGTAGACTACCAAATGAAGAAAGAAGGGGAGCAGGAGAAGAAAGAAGAATCCTTCTTCGATTCCGCGGTGAATAGATTTAAAAATCCGAACTTTCGCGCGCTGACGTTGGCGGCAACGTTAACCGATGTTGCGAGTTGGTCAATGATTGCATTCCAAGCGACTTTTTACCAACGAACGTACGGATTGGAAGCTTCGGAGTATAATCATCTCTTGGCGTTTGTCATTCCAGTCTCCGGCGCCATCGGAGGTTTGACGTCTGGGTATTTCTCCGATCGATTAAACGCGTTTCAGCGTAAACTTATGGTTGCTGGTGGCACCATATTGTGCGCGCCTTTAATCGCGGAATCGTTGGAGTCAAGCTCGTACCAACTTTCGATGACATACTTATTCTTTGGGTTTATGTTTTCTGAATTTTTTCGATCGCCGACGGCGGTGATGACGAGAGAACTCGACCCGGAAAACCCATCGGCGACGGTTGCTGCGCACCTGGCGGTGAGAAACTTAACCGCAGGCCTTGGACCGTTAGCCGTTGCGGCGTTGATTAGCAAAGGCGGTTTGGAAATTAAAGACGCGATGTTATTCGCGCCTGTGATGTACATCTTAGCCGGAGTCGCGTTCTGGTACGCCGATAGTTTAATCGAGAAAACGAAAGCAGAGAAACAAAAGCGTAAAAGCCTTCAAGCGGTCAGCAGATAAGTAGCTTATGTATAATTAGTAGTATTTATAGCCTTCTCTCTCATATCATTGAGTGAGTATTGTAATAAAACACATAGCCAAGCAGCAGCAGCAGCAGGAGCAGCAGCAGCAAGCTCTTTACGGGTACTAGAAATGTCAATACGCTAAAAATACAAATCACAAGAAAGTAACACATGACGCGTTCCGACCGATTAAGCGTTCAATGTCGGTGAACGCACCTCCTCCTTTTTCAAAACACCCAACGGCGATTTCGTGTTTTTAGTCGCCTTTGGCTCCGTCGCCTTCTTCTTCTGTTTCTTATTTGACGACAGAGGCAACGGTAACGGAGAATTTGGCGACGAAATACTCTTCGCTTTCTTCTTCTTGTTTGGCGAAGGCGTATTCGCCGCCGAAATCGCTTGCACAGACTCTCGCAAGTGCACGGCTAATTCATCGCTCTCGACACCTCCTTTCGATAGGTCGGTCTTGATTGGCGATAGTACGGGCGACGTTGGGACCGTCCGCACGTGATTCACAATCGCGGAGTGAATATGTGCCGCTGTTGTGGTCGTCGTCGTCGTCTCTGCCAAAATGTAATCGAACGAGGATAAATTCTGGCTACATCGAAACACGACTGCCGTTACGTTGTCTCTCGATCGTCGCTTGATGGAAACCGAAGTCAACGTTTCCGACGACGTGCGCTCGTTTCGAAGAGTCAAGTCTTTGTGCGGTGATCCCAGTCTACTATTTCGTCCATTCTTTGTCGCTACCTCGTTGTTGTTTAAACTCATTCTTCGTTTCCGTCGTTCTATCCGCGCGCGCTTGTCGTCCTCGATGGTTTTCGCGACCAACGAGCTCACGTCTTCCGTATTCATCACGTCCGTCACACCGTCCGTACACAAAACAACCGTCCCACAATGTTCAATCGGGAACTCGAAAATTTCCGGCACCGCTTCGACAAACTGTTTAATCCCGGCGTTGCCGAACGCTCGCGTCACGGCAAGAATGCCTTCCACGCGCGCCGAACCGTCTCTGGATTTCAAAATTTTCCCTCCAATATTATTAATCCTCGTTCGCTCATCTTCTCTCGCCGGGCGCTGGTCGGGCGTTTCGAAAAATACTTTGCTATTATTCTTTGCGTGATCGCTATTTGTCGTTTTCAATTGTTGTCGTTTTCGCGCCGGCGTTGTCGATCTTTGTTTCACTGGTGTCGACCGGTTGCTGTGCGACAACGACTGTCGCCGCGACGATGCTCTCGTAGGCGTGTTGTTATTATCCTTATTCTTTCCCCTCGCTCGCACGTTTGCGTCGTTTTCGTCGTTCTCTCTTTCCTCTTCTTCTTCTTCTTCTTCTTCTAATCGAACTACGGTCGCTTTCGAATCTCCGACGTTCGCGAAATACACCTTCCCCCACGAACACACCACGGCGACAATCGCCGTCGACCCCGCCCCGGGGCTCCCCAACAACTTCCCCGACACCTGACTCCTCCGACACTTCCCCGGATTTTCCTTCACCGCCACCTCGTCCACCTCTCGAAACGCCTCCGCGATGGTCTCCTTCGGTTTCCTCTTCAATCGACCGACGTCTCTGGTAATCTTCTCCCCGAGCGTCTTCGCCAACAGTTCGCTCACTTGGCATCCGCCGTGGCCGTCGTACACGCCAAACACCGCCACGCGGTTACACTTCGATCGAACGACGTTCCATCGGTCTTCCATGTATTGCCGCTCGCCTTTCACCGAGGAGCAATCAAACACGCACGCGAATTGTTTACCATTCATCTGTTTTCTCTTTCCCAAAATCATCGCTTTTGACGATGATAACGATGCCCTTCGTTTCGTCGTTACATCTGCTTTGTCTTCTTTGTTGTTGTTGTCTTCTTCTTCTTTGTCTTCTTCTTCTTCTTCTTCGCGCTCACAAGAGCCGTTTAAAACAAAAGGGACTTTCGGCTCGCAGTTCACGCTGGACCCGAAATCTGCGCTTTCTCTCGCGAAACTTCCTCTTCTGTGTTGTTGCTGTTGTTGTTGTTTTTGTCCTCCTCCTACTCCGAACAGAACGCGGCCATTCAAAATCATCGCCTCTCACTTCTTCTTCGTCTTCTTCAGATTCTCTTCCTCGAGAAATCGCGTGTACCGTTCGTACTGCGCGTCTCTAAACTTTGTCTCGTAATAGTTTTGGACGTAAAAACCAACTCCGGCACCGACGAGCGTGAAAGAAACGAGCGCTTTTAACGACGTAGGGGGCGAGGACATTCAAATGATGATGATGATGATGATGTGTGTGTGTGTGTGTTGTGTGTTTGCGCGTGCGGAGAAGTCGTCTCGTGTGGAGAAATGGCGATCGTTTTGCTTCGTTTTGAATTCGAAAACTTGGGAAGGAAAAAGTGCTCAGATTTGAATACGTAAAGGCGTTCGCGGGCGGTGGTTTTATATACACGTTTAATCTCTTAATCTCTCTCTTAATCTCTCTCTTCTTTATTATTTCTTCATCATTTTGTCGTCTCTTTGCTTCAAGAGCTGCTGGACTTCCTGGATCAACTTTTCGTGTTCGAGACACGGCGTTCCGTTCTCTCTACCGCGAACGCATACGTATCCGTTCAAGGAGTCGATTTCTAAAAGCGCGCCGGCGTCGAAATCTAACTTTGTGCTCGGGAAGTGCGCGCCGTACGTACGCAAACCGGAAAAAACGACGTCGTAGAAATTTTTGGGCATTTTATTGAATCCTTCTTTGTGTGATGGTTGTAACGCGGCGTACATTTCGTGGTACAAAACATCCATGCGCGTTCGCAAGTCTTTCGTATCCAACAACCCGTCGCAGTTGCAGTCGCCGACGATGGATAACAAGTTCGCCACGCAATTGATGAAGTATTTCCTCAACAGAGTGTACTCAAAATCCTCATCCGGTTGCGAGTTCGCGCCAATCGACGTCAACAGCGCGTGCACTCTCTTCGCCTCGTCCGTGTTCGGCATCGCCCACGGTTTCTCTTCGTTTTTCACTTTGATGGTAAACCTCTCGCCTTTCCCGTCTGACGCGTCGACAAAGTCGTAACTTTGCGGAATCACGCACGGTACGTACCCGTCTCCTAACCCCTTAAATATCGGCTCAACGATCCCGTTGTGCAACATGACGGCTATTTTTGGCGTCGGAATATTCGCTCGCGTCATTTCCTCCACCACTTTGTCAAACGCGTACGTTTTCACCGTCACGAAAACGTAATCAAATCGAAACTCTTCTTTTCCCTTCTTCTTCTCTCGCATCACCTTCTGGAACCTCTCGTCCTCGTACGACTCGATGTGCGAAATCTCGTGCTCTTCCACCAACTTCGCCACTATATCTCTCGTTTTATCACCACCAACTCGTTTCCGTCGTCCCGAGCCTTTCAGAAACACCTTCGCATTCTCCTCTCGCATTTCCCCGCCAGCGTCTTTCTGATTTTTGGCGAATTTCACCGCCAACCACGTCCCCAATCGCCCCGCGCCGACGATTAAAATCGAAACACCACTTTTACCACCACCACCACCAGTATCACCACCTCTCACAGATGCCATCGTCGTCGCGTTCAACGCGGCTTCAGAGGAGAAGCACACCGGGCAGAATCCAAACATAATTATATGTCTTGCAGAGAGATGTTTTCTCCCCAGACAGACCGAAACGAGAGAGAAAAAAGAAAGAAAATTCACCTACTTTTTTCAAACCCTAAATATGAAAAAGTCTCTCTCTCTCCGGAGAAAAAAACTCGAACGAAAGAACTCGTCGAGTGTCATATCTTTCGTCACTGGTATTGTTACTCATGTCCTCGTTCTTTTACACAGAAGTCCCCGACGAGGAGATTCAGGAGCGGCGAGATTTATGCGCGTTGATTCGCCTGTGTGGAGAAGGTGGTGGTGATGAAGCGTTGGATGATGCGTCAAATTCGTCGGAAAAGATGATGATTTCCTCTTTGCTCGAGAAGAAACCGTCGTTGGTTTCGATGGAGATGCACGGCGTGACGCCGTTACTCGCCGCAACTTCGGCGAATAATTTAAAACTGATCGATGTTTTGTGTCAATTTGCCGAACATCACGGCGAAGGTGGCGAAGGTTTCGTGGAGTACGAATCCATCGCGAACGACCAGACGGCACTGATCGCTGCGAGCGCGATGGGGTACGAAAAAGCGGTGAAAAAATTGTGCGAAGAATACAAAGCGGACGCGAATAGAATCACGAAAATCGGAGGGAGAACGGCGATGATGGCAGCGTGCGAAAACGATAAACCAGAGATTGTGGTTTTATTGAAGGAGAAGTTCGGGGCGGATGTGAATTTGGAGGTGCGGAAGAGTTCGCGCGTTCGAGACGACGACGACGACGAAGAAGAAGAAGAAGAACTTTTTTACTCGAACGCGACGTTACACGCGTGCGCGAATAACTCCGTGGCATCTATACACGCTTTGCATCATTGCGGTGCCAATTTGGATTTTGAAAACGAGAAAGAGCTGTTTCCTATTTTAGTAGCCAGTCAAAGCGGAGCGACGGAAGCGGTAGAGGCGTTGGTCGCGCTCGGCGCGGATGCCAACGCGTGGGGGATGACGACGGGCGTGTCGCCGCTATTGGTTGCGGTTATGGCGAAAGATGAAAAGACGGCGAAAGTTTTAGTCGAACAAGGAAAGGTGGATGTGAACGTGTGCGGTCCGTTAGGACGGACCATCTTTTGCGAATCCGCCGCGCGAGGCGACGTGGACGCGATGAAGTTATGTAGAAAACTCGGAGGACGATTGACGTTGGAAACGCACACCGGGAGGACGCCGTTACACGACGCTGCGGTTTTTAACAACGCAGAAGCATGCGCGTGGTTGTGCGAACGCGGTGCGAGAGTAGATAGGGAAAACGCGCTCGGCGAAACGGCCATGTCCGAAGCGGCGTTGCACGGCGCCGCAGACGCCATGCGGTTTTTGAAAGCCAAAGGCGGGTCGGTAGATTTTGAAACGAGCACGGGCGTGATGCCGATTTTAAACGCGAGTTTGAGCGAGCACACGACGAAGGCGTTGAAGTTCTTAGTCACGGAGTTGAAAGCAGATCCGAAGAAACGCAACAGATTTGGTGAAAGTTGTTTGACGGTCTGTTCGAGAGAAAACAACGTGAAGGGAATTAAAGCGTGCGTGGAAGTTTTCGATATGAACGTAAACGACGATAACGAAGGCACGGGCGAGTTACCGTTAGTTTCTGCAGCGAGAGGAGGTGCAATCGACGCCGTTTGGAAGTTGTGCGAGTTAGGTGCCGACGTGAATAAAATTGCCAAGAAAACAAATGATTTCGCGCTCGGCGTGGCGGCGAAAAACGCGTTTTGGCGCGTTTGCGCCGAGTTGTATAAGAAAGGCGCGGATGTGTTTTTAGAAAACGCTATTCACGAAACACCGTTACACTGCGCGGCACTGAGCGACGACGAAGATACGATTGCGTGTTTGCTCGGCCAGTGCGGTGCTGTGGTTGATCATCAAAACGAACTCGGAGAAACGGCGTTATATTTTGCCGCTCGAGGGAATAAAGTAAACGCTACGCTGGCATTGTTGTCGCACGGCGCTGCGGATGGCTTGACAACACATGAGTCTGCTTACACGCCTTTGATGATTGCTATTGAAAACAAAAATATCGAATGCGTGGAGGTTTTGCTAGAAGCTGGAGCGAGCGCTCTACAAGTAGACGCGACGAACGAAACGGCTGCGATGAAAGCCGCGAGAGCGCAGAATTGCGACGCGTTGCGAAGGATCATCGAAATTGTAGACACCGAATCCGATTTGCACAAGTATTTATCCATTGAATCTACGACTGGTGAAACAGCGTTAACTATAGCGGCCAAATTGAATTACGTGGATGTTGTAGAAGTTTTACTCGACGTCGATGCGACTTTGTTGACACAAGAAACGACCGCGACTTCGCAAACGGCGTTAGTAGCCGCCGTGGACGGAGACGCAGTTACGACGTTGGAGTTTTTCTTCTCTCGTCTGCTCACTGCGGGTGACGAGGGCGACGCCACGTTGAAGAAAATTGCAAAAGATATCGTCGACTACGAAAATAAAGTTGGACATACGGCGTTAATTAAAGCGTGTTTGCTCGGCCACCAGGATTGTGCGCGAGTTCTACTCGACGCAAACTTGTGCGATGTGAACCGAGAATCTCGAGTACCAGCTGGCGAGGCGAGCATCACGTTGACGCCACTTCTTGCCGCAATTGAAGGTAAAAACGCGCGTCCGATTGTATCCGGTTTGTTCGAGAAAGGATGCGATATCAATTATACGAACCGAGATGGGGTTACCGCTGTCATGCACGCAGCGAGTTTAGGCCGGACGCAAATCATCGTTTCCCTCGCCGGCTACGGCGGCGATGTGAATCAAGCGACGCTAAAGTCGATGAGCGAAGAAACTCGATCATCGAGTGTAGAAGAAGTAAAAGCGATCAAAATAGAAGAACCATCGACGAGTGAGCAGCGCTCAGTTTTGCCAAATGTTTCACGAAACTCAGCTTTAATCGCTGCTGTTTTGAGCAAAAGTTACGATATCGTTGAATCTCTGAACCGTTCGGTCGCCGAGCGCGACGTTGAAGTAAACAGCACAACTGCGCTCATTACCGCCGTTGAAAACGCAGTAGATGAAAAGATGGTCAAGTTACTCGTAACACTCGGTGAAGACCCGGCGTTTGAAACCAGCGATGGTCGCACGCCGTTATCCGTGGCTTTTATGAGTGGAAAGTATGACATTGCAAAGTTTTTGTTGAAGCAACAATCGAAAACGCGAGGAAAATTGAACATCGACTCGCAAAATCGTGACGGCTTGACAGTTCTGTCCATTCTCACTTTAGCTGGGAAGAACGATAGTATCAGAGCGATATGCGCGATGCCTTTCAGTGCTAATCCGAATCTTGTAGATAGAAATGGTCGAACGGCTTTGACCTTAGCGGCTCGATATGCGAACGAGGCTAGAGCTGGACCGTTTCCGTGCGTCTGGCGCAACGGCGATAAAACCCTTCGAGTTGACCCGAAAACGACGTTTGAAGCTCTCCTTTCAGCAGGCGCTAAGCTTGATCAAGAAACACCGTTACCGCACGCGTATAGCGTGATTCATGAAGCGGCAAAGTATTGCAAAGACAAAAATACGATTAGTATTCTGATCGAATTAGGCGCCGATCCGAACGCGATCGATAGCCTCGGGTTCACGCCGCTCATGAGGGCGGTAGAATTCGGGAATCTCGCCGCGTGTGAGGGGTTGTGCGAACATCCGAAGACGGAGAAAGATAAAGTTTTACCTAGAAAAGATGCGAGAAGAACGTCACAAGGAATGGAGTGCGCCGCATCGCACTCCGCTTTAACTTTAGCGGCTACGGTGGACGATCCGAACAACGTCGTCAAGAAATTGCTCGATCTCGGGTGCGATTACGAACGCGAAACACTCGATGGTGATATCGCCATTTACTTTGCCGCGAATGGTGGGAATTTAAGTGCCATTTGTGCGCTACTCGCCACTCAAACCATGGCCAAGAAAAGCTTACACGCTACGATTCTTTGTCGAATCGCGTCTGGAGATGCATCGGCGGCGGAGCCGTGTCGTACAATGCTCTCGTTCCCTAACACCGTCGATAGTGAAGTTGAGTGCCCAATTCAAAAGCAAACTGCGATTGTTTCTGCGTGTTTTAACGGTCACGAAGAGATCGTGCAGGCTTTAGTAGAATCTGGAGCGAGATTAGATAGTTTTGGGTCGAACGGCATTGTGCCAATCGTCGCGGCTATTCGCCGAAAGCGACATTCGCTCGTGAACTATCTCATTTCGAAAAAATGCGAGATTAACATGATACCTACTGCGTTTGAATCGCCTTTGAGAGCTGCCGTAAAAGGGGACGATAGCGTGTCTATAAACGCTTGTTTAAACGCAGGTGCAGATATTGAAGAGATTGATGCGGCTGGTTTATCGTTGCTTCAAGAGGCGGGTCGATTAGGTAATATTTTTGCGCTAAAAACGCTCATCGCTCGCGGCGCGGCGGTGAATAAGGAAACGCCTCTTGGCTCGGCGCTCATCGTCGCCTCGCTTGCAAAACAAATTGAATCTATCGAAGTGCTGAAATCTTTTGGAGCAAGATTAGACGCGGAGACGTCTAACGATGATGTAGTCCAAATAGTCGCGGCGACGGTGAACGATTCTGAACTTCTGCGGAAGCTGAATCAGCTCGGTGCGACGATGAACTTTGAAACCAGAGATGGGCGAACGCCCTTGAACGTCGCTTCGCGAGAAGGAAACGTCGATGCCATCACAACTGCTTTAGATTCCGGAGCGACCGTAGATTATGAAAATAGATTTGGTGAAACCGCTTTAGTGCTCGGTATTCACGCTGAGCGCGAGGAAACGTGCAAAATTTTGCTCGAGCGAGGAGCCAACATCAATTTTGAGAACACAAAAGGCGAGACCTTTTTAATGATGGCGGCTAAGGAGAACGACGTGAAAAAATGCGAACGATTGGTCAGCAAGGGCGCATTGATTGATAAAGTGTCTAATAAGCACGGATTCACCGCGCTCATGCGCGCAGCTGAATTTGGATCGGTCGATGCCGCAAGATTTTTAATCGACAAAGGGGCGAAGCTCTACGCCGAAGCGACGAAAGGGAGAAACGCGCTTTCTGTGGCGCTGGAAAAGGGCGAAGTTGAAATTTTAAAACTTCTCGCGCGCGCTGGCCACGAAATCGAAGCGGAAAACTCGCAGAGACTCACGCCGCTCTGCGTGGCATCTGCCATGGGTGATTTACGCGCAATGGCGTGTCTGTTAGACCTTGGCGCAATCGTCAATAAGGAATCTTCAGCCGGCGTGACACCGCTATGCGCCGCGAGTGAAAAGGGGCGTGTGGATGCTATTCACTTACTTTGCGATCGTGGTGCTGCTCTTGACTACGAATGTGAAGTGTCGGGCGTGACTGCGCTCATCATGGCTGCGAAGAACGGTCGTCCGGCAGCTATTAGGACACTCGTCGAGCGCGGCGCGAGTGTCGACTTGGAATCGTTCAAATTAGGAATGACTGCGCTCGGCGCAGCCGCTATATCTGGCGCATTTTCTTCCGTACACGCTTTGAACCAAGTTAACGTGAGCGTGAACTATGTCGGAGAATCGAACGGGAAAACTGCGCTCATACACGCAGCGGAATATGACGACCCGGAAGCCATCTCCGTGTTATTAGAAGTGAACTGCGCGATTGATTTTGTCTCTGGATTTGGTGCCAGTAACCGTCACTGCGCGCTGACTGCTGCGGCAAAAGTTGGCGCCTTGAAATCGCTTCAATTCCTTCTCAACAACAGTGCGAATTCATCCGTGGAACCAACGATTGGTCGAACTGCGCTCATTGAGGCTGTCGACAATAATCAACTAGAAGCGGTTGCGTTCTTGGCGACAGCTCTGAAAGAGAAAGATTACGAAACCTCCGCGCGATACACCGCTTTAGTTAAAGCCGCAATGAATGAAAATATAGAGGCAATCAAAGTGTTGAGAAAGTGTGGTGAAGACATGAACTATGAAACCTCCACTGGAGATACAGCTTTGATCGTTGCCTCTCGACTTGGGAACGTGGCGATGGTTGAAGAGCTTCTGGTACCTTCTGATGACGAAAGTTTATCTAACGAGGCCACTAAAACGGACGTCTGTCGAAGAGTGAGTGCCGTCGATTACGAGTCTGTTAGGAACGGCGAGACTGCGTTGATTGCGGCTACTTTGAATAATCACATAGATTGTATCAAATTTCTTCGTCGCGAAGGTGCCGTTTTCGACCGCTTCAACCACCGCGGATGCACCGCGCTTTTCACTTGCTGCGAATCGCAAGATACCACAGTCGAGGTTCTTGAGTCTCTCTTATCGAACGGTTGCAGTGCTGACGTTCGACGCAACGGTACTGAAGCGTCGCCTTTGTTCAGCGCCGCGGAAAGTGGGAGAAATGATTTTGTTTCCTTATTGATTCAACGAGGGGCGGATATCGAGCACGTCGACTCAAAGACTGGTTTGAATGCGCTCGCTGTTGCGATTCAAAACGACCGCATTTCCGTAGTCCAAACTTTAGTAGATGCAAACGTGAACGTAGGTTTTGAGTTACGCTCAGGGGAAACTGCTTTGACACTAGCCGTTCGTTTTGGACGCGCGACCATTTTAGAAATCTTAGTAAGCGCAAAGAGAAAGTGCGACGTGAACAAAGAAACGTCCACCGGCATAGTGCCCTTGCATTTAGCCGCATCGACGGGAAGATTCGAATGCGTAGACGTTCTCGCCAAAGCATACGAAGCTGATGTAAACTTTGAGTCGAAGATCTTCAAAGAAACGGCGTTGATTTGTGCCACCAAAAGCGGCAACTCGGAGATGTGTAGGCGACTCGTCGAATCTGCAGGCGCGGAAGTAGATTTTGTGACTAAATCAGACGGTCTTTCCGCACTCATGGTAGCCTGCTCCATCAACGAACCTGATGTTATTAGAACCTTAATTGATCTCGGGGCGGATCCAGAACTTGAAGATGAGATAGTTTCGAAGCAAACGGCGCTTCAAGCTTGCGTGAAAGCGAGTGCGATTGATAGCATTGTCGCCTTGATTGAGTGTGGCGCTGATCCAAACTTCGAAGCGTCTTCAACTGGATTCACGGCACTTCTCACTGCCGCGGAGTTGAACTTGCCGCGGTGCTGTAAAACACTCGTCGCACTCGGCGCCGATCCGAACTACGAGACGAAGGCTCGTGGTTTCACTGCGCTTACGATTGCGGCAGCCTCCGCTTCGCATGACGCCATTAAACGTTTGATTGCCTTGGGTGCATCGGTAAATAACGAAGACGCTAAGTACGGGCGCACGGCATTGATTTCTGCCGCTATTGGCATCGAAGACGATGAGTTATGTGCTGCGACGTGCGAGTTGCTTGTCCAAGAAAATGCACAAATCGATCTTGAGGCGAACTTCGCGATGTCGCCGGAGATGTCCAAAAGACCGCAAACTGCGCTCATGAGCGCAGCTGGAAGCGCAAAGTACAGAACGAGGGAATTAACTATGCGTAGACTCGTATTTCTTGGCGCAAAGCTCAACTTTGAAACCGTGGAAGGCGGCACTGCCGTACTCTTTGCTAGCCTCGAGAAGAATTTCGAAAACCTAGACATACTCGTCAAGGCTTTGGGTGCCGACGTCGACCTTGAGAACAAGTTCACGTTGACTCCGTTAATGTCGTGCTTAGAATACGATTTATACGAATCATGCGCGAAACTGTTAAAGCTTGGCGCAGATCCATTGAAGGAAAACCGCCTCGGACATCACGCCATGTCTGTCGCGGCGAAATGCGACTCGAGATCGTCAATCTTGTGCTTACAAAAGGATTTCAAGCTTGACGTAGATGTGCCGTCAAAGATGACAGGCGATCGACCGTTGGACGTGGCCGTGAACTTTGGCGCGAGAGATGCGACGAAGTTGTTACTTTCCTTGGGCGCCGACGTGAACGCGATAAATCCGATCACGCACGAGACGGCTTTGATGCACGCGGCAAAATCTGGTCAGCTCGGATGTTTAGGGCTCTTATTGCGTCAGCCACATTCTGCAAAAACTAAGCTCGTGAACGTAAACGGTGATACTGCGTTGACACTCGCTGCTACTCATGGTCGTTTAGATTGCGTGAACGCTCTGATTGAGAAGCTCGAAGAGGCCAACGAGGTCTTGCACGAAACGAAGAATGGGGACACGGCGTTGACGCTTGCAATTGAAAATGGTAACGAGAAGGTCGTTTCGAGTTTGTGCTTGGATGGCAAGGCGCGAATCGAGTACGAATCGAATTCGGGGAAGACTGCGTTGATCGCGGCGGTGTCTGCGGATCGCCCCGAAATGATTCGATTACTCGCATCACTTTCCTCGAAGCAAAAGAAACAAGGCAGTGCGAATGAAGCTTCTCTCGATTGCGTAGATTACGAAACGACGCGAAACGCACCGGAATTCGTCAAAGCATTGCATTATGCCTCTTTGATGCATCGTCGTAACGCGTGCATTGAAGCGCTCGTAGCTGTTGGTGCCAACGTGGACGGTGAACTATCGAGCGACTTCTCTGCTAAATATGGCAACTACACGCCGTTGATGTGCGCTGTGTTAACAGACAATGTCTTGGCAATATATCAGCTCACCAAACTGGGCGCCAGCATCAATCACGAAAATGCCGCGGGTTTATCGCCGTTGATGTTAGCGTGTGAAAATCGTAATGAAGGCGTATACTTTGCTTTGCTAAAAAAAGGAGCGAATCCTCGTTTTGAGACCCGCTTAGGTAAAAACGCACTCGTGGCGTCATTCGCGCCCGACAACAGCGAAATGTTAGAACTCATTTACCACTCGCTCGGTTCCGTGCGAGATGAAGAGTCCATCATTACCGGTGCTACACCTTTGATTCACGCGTTGAATTCTCCGTACTGCATGGAAGCGGTTCCGACACTCTTACGTCTCGGCGAAAACATTGAGCACGAGACACGAGACAGCCGCACGGCTCTCATCGCTGCTGCCTTATCCGGTGTCACTGATCGCGTCGCTTTATGCTTACGAAACGGTGCAAAAGCGAATCAAGAAACGCGTACAGGCGCAACTGCTATGTCTGCGGTGATTAAAAAGCTTGGTATGCCTATTCAAATGGCTACAGAGGAGTCCTACCAAGACGATATCAACGGCGAGAATGTCTTGAAATTTCTACTTACCAACGCCATCGATAAAGCGAACGTGAATCACGAGAACAAGAACGGTGTAACTCTGTCTATGTTTGCCGCGCGCGCATTTTCGAATAATCCTCGAGTTCTCGCGTTACTCCTCGATCACGGAGCGGACAAAAACGTCGAAAGTTCGAAAGGGTCGACGCTTTTGCTGGATGCGCTTCAGTTTGGCTGCGACGATGCGGTGGATTTGTTGATTGTCGAAGGTGTTGATGTAAATTACGAAACTCGCAAAAATACCGCGGAAGTGTTGACGCCATTAATTTTAGCAGCCAAGCGTGGTTCCGTGTTTCAAATCGAGCAACTCTTAGCGGCTGGAGCTGACATTAATTACGAGACAAAGGCTGGAGAAACTGCGCTCATGGCGGCGGTTTCAGCATCACGAGCCGACCACGTGTCCGCGTTGATGTCCATCGGTAATGCAGATGCGAATTACGAAGTTAAACACGGAAAGACGAAAGGTGATACCGCTATTGTTCTAGCTGGTCGTTTAGGTCACAAGGATGTCATTCAGCGTTTGATTTCTTCTCACAACGTCGATCCGTCGCGAGGCTTGAGCGATAAGACGACGCCGCTTATCCGCGCGGTGGTTGATGAGGATGCCGACGCGGTGAAGCACATGCTTCTTGCCGGTGTCCCTATCAACGTCGAAAGCGCCGAAGGTTACACACCTCTCGTTGAAGCTGCGAAGAAGCCGTCTCGGATGCGCTGCTTGGAGGCTTTGTGTGACTTCGACGCGTCCATCGTCGATTTTGAAACGAGTCGAGGCTTTTCAGCTCTACACGAGGCGTGTAAAGTCGGTAACGAAGAAGCTGTACTCGCCATGTGCTTGAAATACGGTGCCAATTCGAACAGAGAGAGTGCTCGAGACGCGACAACACCGTTGATGACGGCTGCAGAATACGGCCAAGTTACCGTTGTGGAAACGTTAATCAAGAAGTGCTCTGCAGATGTCAATCGAGAAACAGTCGCATCGAAACACACGGTATTTACGCATTGCGCCTTCAGAGGTAAAACATCTGCATTTTCTGCGTTGGTTTCCAACGGTGCGCTCGTCGACAGAGAAACACAAGATGGACGCACTGCTATTTTGTACGCCATAGCGAGAGATGACGCGAAGACGGTCGAAGCGCTTGTGAAAGTTGCCGGCGCAGACGTCGAGTTTGATTCCTCCTTGGGCGTTACGCCACTCGCCGGCGCGGCGACGGCGAATAAACCGAAATGCGTCGAAATGTTGTTGAGTCTTGGCGCTAAGCCGTTGAAATCGTCCAGGTCGAACAAGGTTCCCGTTTTACAAGCCTGTTTGATGGGTTCGATTGAAGCTATGAAAGCTTTACCGTCCGGCGCGGGGTTTTGGGACTCAGATCCTCTCGGTAACGGCGAGACGCCGTTATTCTGTGCCGCGCAAAAAGGAAAAGATGTCGCAAAAGTTGCCATCGCGTGTGGAGCGACCATTTCGTACGAGCCAAAGAGTACGAAACGGACGGCACTCGCTATGGCTGGGACTATTACGAAACGATCGCGAGCTTTTGACGCCTTAGTCGCTTTGGGTGGCGTCGCGACGAGCGTTTGCGGAAGTGGCGAAACGGCTTTGGATGTTGCGTTTGCGAACAACTGCGATTGGTGCGCGCCAAATATTCTAGTCTACACGGCGAGTGCAAGCGACCCGAGCGGTGACGTCAATTACGTTTCAACGATGTCAAATGAGACGGGGTTGATGTACTGCTGCCGTCGCGGCCTAGTAGATGGTGCGAAAGCTTTAATCAAACTTCCCGGTATTGATGTGGACTACTCCGCGGCGAAAACTTCACACAGAACGGCGTTAATAGCGGCGTGCGATAGAGTTGAGAAGTCGTCTCTCGCGAACGTCGTCGGTGGTGACATCGAAAATGCCTTGCAAATAATCGATGTTCTCGTCAACGACGCGCGAGCGGACGTCGACTTTGAAACCGAAACCGGTAAAACAGCGCTCATCGTTGCCGCGATGAATAACAACGACAACATCATCCGCAAACTCGTCGACGTTGGCGCAAACGTGAATCGAGAAAACAAGTTTGGTATTTCTGCGTTTTCGGCGTCAATTGAAGCTTCTGCAGATGCCGCCGGCGCTTTACTCGTTGAACTCGGCGCCGACGCGCATGCCGGTGATAAGATCAGTCACGATACGCCGTTAATACGAGCCGTTCGTATTGGCGACGTCGACGCGGCGAACTACATCTTGGTGAAAACCAAGGCTGATCCGAACGTAGAAACGGAAGTCAGCGGCGAAATCGCATTACTCGTTGCGTGTAGAAATGTCGACGTATCCATGGTGGAACTGTTACTCAACTCAGGTGCCGATGCGAGCCAAAAAAGCTCCGTGACTCGTCTTTCACCTCTGGAAGCGCTGTGCACTTCGAGCTCTTCGACGGAGAAAGCTGACGACATGAAGAATATCGTAAACATGCTTCTCGCGACTGAAATTGTTGATCCAAGTGCCATCGATAAAGTGACGCTCGAAACACCGTTGATGGTTGCGGCCAAACATGGCGACGCACTTGGCGTCGAATGTCTCATCAAACACGCGAAAGTCGACGTGAACGACGAGCGCACCGGTCGCACGGCATTGATCAGAGCGTGCGGGTGTGGTGACGTCGCCGCGCCGGCTGTTGAAAAGCTTTTACAGTTGGGCGCGGACGCGACATTAGACGTGACGCTCGAAGAAGGGAAGACTACTCAAGTCGAGAAAATCGGTGACACCGCGGTGCACTCCGCGGTTCGATCGAAATCTAACGCGAAGATTTTCATCGCGCTCGCTTCTCTCGGCCAAAACGTCCTCAACGTTGAATCTTCCGATCAAGACGGCTTGACGCCTTTACAACTCGCCGCGTCTTTGAATAGAAACGATGCCATGTCGCATCTCATCGCGGCCCATACAAAAGTCGACGCCGAATCTCGAATCAACGAGCACACGGCGCTGACGTATTGCGCGGACACGGACAACGCGACTGCCATGATACATTTGGTTAAAAAATGCGGCGCCTCGGTCGATAACGAAACTTCCGCGCACGAGACGGCGTTGACGGTTGCGTTGAAATCTGAAAAATGGCGAAAAGTAACGGACGCGTTGATGAATAACCTCAACGCGAGCGCGACTTTGGAAACATCCGTTGGGGATTCCGCGGTTTCCGTCGCGTTCGACTCCGACGACGAAGATAAAATTTTAAAAGTCCTGCGCGACGGGAAAGTTGACGTGAACAAGTATCCGTTCACGACTGCGGGAGAGACCATGTTCGGCATGTGCGCCAGACGAAACTGCGCTCAAGCCATCTCGACGATTTCTAAATTCAAAGACACAGAATTTACGAACATTGACCTAAACTTAACTGATGCTACGTCTGGGAACACGGCGCTTTGCCTCGCCGCGGCTTTAGGCCACAGCGAGGTTGCGCGAGCCTTGATTCTCGACGCAGGCGCGGACGCTTCGTACGCTCCGAGTGAAAACGGCAAAGTCGATCCGCTCTGCGACGCGTGCGCGGCGTGCCCAATTGACAAGTTACTCGCGACGATTAAAGTTTTGATTGAGATTGGTAAAGTAAACGGATCGTTGTCCAAAACTGAAGCCGGATGGACTCCGTTGATGCTCTTGGCGGATCGTCCAAACGATTTTGAAGGCGTGGACGAGAACGTCGCGAGCGCCATCATTGATTACTTGGTTGACCAAGGCCAGTGCGATCCGACGAAAGTGTTTGACGATAATGGCGCACCCAGCGGGTACCACGCGTTTTCTTGGAGTCAACTTCGAAAGAATCTCGTCGTTAGAGATGCGTTATCCAAATACTATCGCGAAGGCGGCGGTACCGAAAGGAAAGAGAAGACCTCCGTCGGGGCGAAAAATAACGTCTCGGATATCACCGCTTTGCGTAATTTTTTCAACGCCATCGCGAAGGACGATTCCGAAACCGTCGATGGTTTATTGGCGGTAGGGACCGTTCGCGACGCGAGCGTTTCTTTAGTTCTCGACGACGACGACGGATCGAGTGAACGAGTGAAGGCTATTTTACACGCCGTTCGATCTGGAGCGAATAAGTCCATCAAAGTTTTGGCCAAGCACAAGTGCAATCTCGACGGAGACGGTGCGACGATTCCGATCGTCGAAGCGACGTTTCTAGGTAAACTCGACGTCGTCAAAACGTTGGCATCAGTTGGTGCGAACGTGGATTTGTGCTCAAAAACGCACGAAGGCGCGAACGCGTGCTCCATGGCTGCCTTAATCGATCGAGACGACATTTTGCGTCTCTTGTGCCAAGACTTCAAAGCAACTTTGAACGCTGCGAACTGCGAGAGTAGTTTCGACACGCGCACGTTTCAAACTTCTGCAGACCGATTACAATTATCACCGTTGATGTATGTCGCCACGCGCGATAAAGGTGCGGCCAGTCGTAGACACGCGTTGGAATGTCTCGTGAACAGAGGCGCCGCTGCCGATTTTGAAGCGCCGGAATCCGGCGAAACCGCGTGCACGCTCTTGGCGAGATTGAACAGACCGGAGGTCATATGCGAACTCGCCGTGGTTTCTAAAATCAACGCCAACCGTGAATCGACGTTGTTAGCCTTTACCCCGTTGATTGCAGCGGCGGAAAACAACTGCGAAGACGCCGTACGAATTATTTTGGAACACTTGAACGCGTCTCTCCATCTCGAAAACTCGCGAGGCGACACGGCGATTCTCGCCGCCTGCCGAAACGGATCCGTCGGAGCATTGAAAGTGTTGTTGGAACATGCCGCGCAAAAGTCAAGCGACGATATCTTTTCCGTCGACGATCGAGGCAAAATCTTACTCAACAACTCCTACGGCGTGCACCCGATCATCGCCGCCTCTATGGGCGCGAGCAAAACTTCCAAAAACGCCTTTGAAGGCGTCTTGGACGTCTTGAAACGTAACGAGAAAATATTCGCGTTCGACCCAAACTGCGAAGCGTTCAACGGGCAAACCGCGTTGACCACTCTATTCGTGGACAACCAACCTCAACCAGGCGACGATCACGCAATCAACGAACTGCGAAAGAAAGCTAAAGTGCTTCTCCGCTTCTCGGCCGACGCGTCTCACGAAAACGCATTCGGTAAAACCTCCCTCGACGTCGTCGTCGAAAACGACGACTTTGTCGGTGCCGACATCCTTCTCACCGACTTGCACGTGCAACCGAATCGAGAGAGCACGAAAACTGGATACACCGCCTTGATGCTCTGTTCAGAGTTTGCTTCTTTAAAATGTTGCGAAACGTTGTGCCGAAAAGGCGCAGACGTCGCCCAACTTTCCGTCATGCTCGAATGCGACGCCATGGATATCGCGCACCACAGAAAACACGCGGAGGTTAAGCAGTGTTTACTCGGATTTGGCGCCGTTCCAATCGCAGATGATGATTAATAGTGCAATACTACTACTACTACTACACTACTCTCTTTTGAACGCGCAAAGCCGCTCGAGAACACACGACATCAAAAAACAAACAACTTTCACGAAAAAGAAAAGAGAGAAACATTCTTCCCACGAAAGAAAACACCAACTAACAAAATCAACAAAATCTCTCTCTCTCTCTCCATTTCGTTGGTCTCCTTCTCTCTTTCTGTGTCAAAAGCTTTTTTTTATCCAAAAATTTCGGCGAGAATGTGTTGAAACGTGGCAGCCAAAAAACAAAAAATTTCGCTCCTTTCCTCACATTCGTGCTTTCTCGTCTTGTGCGAGTTCCGAGACAGACGAGAGAACTCCTGCCTGGAAAGCTTACTCTTCTCGCGAGAAAGAACACTTTCTCCTTCATTAAAATCATGTTTGCCCCCGCGCGAATGATGATGCGCTCGAATGCTGCTCCGACGACGACGACGCACAACCAGAACAAGACACACAATTTTCACCCGAAAGGGCGTACTGCGTGTAAGGGGATCCGGAGGCAACGCCGATGTCGCGTGCCTCTCGT
>ERZ651776.406-NODE-406-length-61774-cov-7.222912_pt1 | contig 61774 bp, 66 predicted proteins | sample MGYA00514761_ERZ651776 | MGnify/ENA metagenome assembly ERZ651776
CTCGTCACCGATCCCGCAATTGCCCGAAGCCAGGCGCAAATTCAAGCGATGCTCATGCGATCACCCGCGGTCAGGATTGAAGGCGGAACGGATCAAATCCTGCGAAACATTATTGCTGAGCGGGTGCTTGGGTTGCCGGAAGATATGCGAGCGGATAAGGGGTTAGCCTTCAGCCAAATTCCGACCAGCCAAGACTCCGGGGCGCGCTGATTCGGCCTGGGCTTGGCGTCCAGGCTCGAGCAACTAGAGCCGGAGCAGGGCCATGCAGGATGACGTCGAAGGCCTTTCAAAGGTGATTGCCGCTTGATATCGACTGAAAAGGTGCTGTCGGCGCGCACGGGTGCGCCTTTGTGAATGGGCGGAGAGCAACGCGTGCCAGCAGGCTATTTTAAAATCGTGTGTTCGAACAGGAAGCCGCGCTATGAAACTGATTACCTTTACCGAGTCAGGTTGGTCTAGAGCCGGTATTCTAAACGGCGATGGGGTGATTGATCTCTCAATCGCGTGTCCGGGCTTGCCATCGGAAATGTTAGCGCTGATTCAGGCGGGTCCTCGCGCCATTGCGCTTGCGGCTTCCGTCAGCGAGCACTCGCCGCATTTCCCACTAACCGCGGTCACTCTAGAGGCCGTCATCAAACGGCCGCCAAAAATCATCGCGATCGGTTTGAACTACCGAGCTCATGCCGAAGAGTCGAATATGGCGCTGCCCGAGGTGCCTTTGGTCTTTACCAAGCAGTCAACTTCAGCGAATGGGCCTTACAGTCCGATCTATTGGTCTGAGGAAGGCAAAGCCATGGACTACGAAGGCGAGCTCGCCTTGGTGATTGCGAGAAACTGCCGGCGCGTCACGCGGGATCAGGCCAAAGAGGTGATTCTCGGGTATTGCGTGGCCAATGACGTGAGCGTTCGAGATTGGCAAATGCGAGGTACCCCGCCGTCCTTTACCATGGGCAAGTCCTGGGACAGTCATTGTCCCTTAGGGCCCTCGATTGTCGTTGATGAGGGCATCGACCCCCACAATCTGCGTCTGCAAACCTGGGTGAACGGCGCGCGCCGGCAGGATTCGAGAACCGATGATCTGATTTTTGATTGCTATGCGTTGATCGAATTCCTCTCGACCGCGTTTACCCTAGAAGCCGGTGACGTCATCTTGACCGGCACGCCGAGCGGCGTCGGGTTTGCGCAGCAACCGCCAGCGCAGCTTGTGCCTGGCGACCGGGTTCGGGTTGAAATCGAAGGTTTGGGGGCCATCGAGAACGAGGTGATTGTCGAGCCCGAGGCGGCCGCGCGATTCTAGATGGCCCGAAGAAAAACGGCCTTCCTTGATTAAAAACGGGACGCCGCCCAGCAGGCGCCGTACCGGCAGCCCGCAGTTCCGGTTGAACGTCTAGCTACCCATGCGCATTGCGCCAAGAAAATCCATTTTGCTCAGTTTCACGCCCTGCATGCGAAGCAGGTCATACCCCGTGGTGGCGTGAAAATAAAAGTTAGGCAATGAAAAGCTGAGTAAATAATTTGTAGCGGTGAACGGCATTTCGCGACTGCCCATCCGAAACACAACGGGGCTGTCGGCGCGCGCATCGAGGTCAGCAAGGTCTGCGCTATTCACCGCATCCAGTGCGGTTTGAACATGGTGGGTGAGGCCAGCATAGTCAAAGGCGAGTGAGAAATCAGGCGGCCCGGCATTACCCGTTTCGGTGCTAATTAAAGCATTCATTGAGTGATGGACCACGGAGACCATTTGAAAGTGCAGGGGCTGCATGTCTGCAATGAGCTTGAGTTGCACCGCGTCGTTGACGTCCTCGCCGGCGGCCTCATAGTGGGCGCGCCCTTTTTCAAGATAACCCAATACCGCGGGCAGAATCTGTTGGTAGGTTGGCATAACGACGGCAGATAAGGATAGGCTCATTGGAATTGACTCGTTGAATGGGAGTTTCAGTCTACCAAATCCATCGCGCGTCAGTCGGCTCTAATTGCGAAACCACGAAACCACGAAACCACGAAACCACGAAACCACGAAACCACGAAACCACGAAACCCCAAAACCCCAAAACCCCAAAACCACGAAACCAAAAAGCAGTAAGGTGCCCGAGTCCGATAGGGTCTCTGAATGCGTCTAGGCACTAAATTTTTGTCGGCCCCAGCGTTAGCGTTTGAATAAACCGGCAAGTAATTTTGGTCTCTGGATAAAGCCAATGGCCGCGGCAACGAGCAGCGCCGTATCCATGGGATAAGGCAGGGTATGAATGCCGCCATGAACGCGAATTTTGCCGAGCATGGGTTGGGCCGGATTGAGCCAGTCCTGTATCGCAAGCAGGCCGTTTAACGTCTGCGATTGGACTGGCGTAAACGTGCGCACGCCAAGCGCTGCCGCGCCGCCAAAGGCCGCATCAAAGACCGGATGGGCGATGGATCGGGTTTGGGTAATGGGCGCCGTGTTGGCGGACACGCGTATTGGCCCGTCTTTGGCATTGGGAAAGGCGCCGTGTTGCAGCCAGGTTTCGGCCGTCATGAGCTTTGCCAAATATTGCGCGGCTTGATAGCTTGCGCCTTGAATCCCAACCACCGAACGGCTGGCGCCCTGATCGCCTTGAAGGGCCGCGCCACCCCCGCGCCCCAGTAATCCCAGTCGGGCGAGCAATGCCTCCCAGAGCGGGCGACTATTTTTTCGATCGGTCAGCGCCGCGAGATCATGAACCTCTAAAGGCGTCGCTGTGGTTGGCGACAGAAGCAGCGTCGTGCTGCGGATGAGCGGGGCTGGCAAAGCATTCACGATTGCGTTCATCGCGGCGGTGAGACGCATTTCCCGCGCCTGCCCCGGGGCATACGCGTACAAGCACAGGTCCAGCGGCTCGCCCGCGGCAAATGCCAAGATCGTGGCAAGAATCTCAGCGGGTTGGGTGAGCAAATTGACGCCGTCGGCGACATATTGAATACCGCCACCGCGATGCTCGGAGGCAGCAAGCATCGTTGGGGCTGCGAGATCGAGCCAGAGTATCTCGGCGCCGGCTGCGTTAAATTGTGTGGTCGGCGCCATCTCGGCGCTGGCGCCAAAGATCACAACCTTGCGTTGTGACAGATCGACGTGTTGCGGGTTGTCCAAGTTCTGCGTCAGCCAATCCAGAGCGGTCTTGGCGTCCCTTGAAATGACGTTCTTTGATGAAAGCGCCTCGCCCAGACGTGTGAGATCGGCCCAGTCTTGGTCTAGAAAATGAAGATTGGGTTGCCAGCCAGGCTGACAATTACTGGGTAAGCGTTCAAGGGGTAGTGCTTGTGATGGCGTTGCCAGATGGTCTTGTAACGACTGGGTCCCCTCATCGCTTTGGTAGACCAAATGCGCCTGAAAGGTCTCTGCCAGCAGTCGCGCGATGTCGGCTCGGTTTGGCTGGTTGATCCGCGCGGCCTCAAAGCGCGGCAGGACGGCCGCATACTGACGCTTAAAATCCCGCGCCTGTTTGGGGAACTGAATCGCTTTAAAGACCTCAGGGTACGCCTGAACCGCCGCCGCCAAACAGGTATAAAGGATTTGGCTTGCCGAGGCGCCTTGGATCAGTTGAATGCCGGGTTCTGAAATGGTCATGATGGGTATTGCGCCTGAATCAGTCGAGGTTAGAGCAAGGTCTTTTACGGCTTCCTGAAGCTTACCAAAATGCCTTGAAGGGTCCGGTATCTTACCGCACACCGCCGAATAGGTGCGGCTATCCGTATTCTATCGCCACGACCGGCCTCAAGGCGGTTTTGAGTTGTGCAATCCTTTTGGTTCTTGAAATCAGCATCAATGGCCTAAATCGGTAATCGACCACTTGCGGTTTTTTAAAGAATGAGGGCGTCTAACAAGCCCAAAACAATACTGTGCGATCGGATGGAATCCTTCTTGAAATCGAGAACGGAGCATCTGGGCCGCGAGACGGGTCAGGGTTGCCCAGCGGCGGGCGGGCGCTGCTGCGCAACCTGGGCTTGCTGAAATCCTGGGCGCGCCTTAAGGCGTTCAAGGTACGCTTGCGTCGGGGCTTTATAGGCTTTCGAAATACCCAGGTTCTCCCCCAGATACAGCGCGTAACCGCATGCAATGTCAGCAATGGTAAACCGATCCGCGACCAGATAGTCATGATCGGTGACCCTGGCATTGAGCATTCGCAAGCGCGCCAGATACCACTTCTTATAATCTTCACCCACCAGTGCCTTGGTCTCATCGGGCTCGAGCTGGGTGTATCTCAGGTAGAGCGTTTGCGGAAATGTAAGGGTTGCATCGCTGTGATACAGCCAGTTGAGGTAGGCGCCGTACTCGGGCTGCTCTGGCCTGACACCGAAGTCATATTGCTGGTACCGCTCGACGAGGTAGTGGCAGATCCCCGATGACTCGGTTAACGCATGATCGCCATCGACAAAGTAAGGCACCGTGCCCAGCGGATTCACCTCAAGGTAGCCCGCATGAAGGAATCTTGGGGGAAACGGCATAACCTCCAGCTCGTAAGGCAGGCCCATTTCTTCCAAGGCCCAAAGCGCTCGAAGTGATCGTGCATCCTGACAGTGCCAAAGTTTCATGTAGTGCTCCTCGTGTTGTTGCGAGACTCGGTTTGTGCGCGTCGGCAAGCAAGCTTAAAAATACGCCCGGCAGGGTTTGCCTCGCGTTGAGTACTGGCCTGCGCGAATTGTCGGCTCCGGCGTCACGCAGTTCAAAACGTGATATTGAATGTGGTAAATCAAAGCTGACTTGATCTTAAACGCAGCGTGGTCGTGAAGAAAGTCTGCTTTGGTCAGCGCTGAGGGGGCAAGCTAGGGGCACTTACACTGCTTTGGCTAGGGCGTCAGGCGGTGATGGAGATGCCGAACGGTGCTGAGGCTTACCCAATGCGACCGGTTCTTCGCGTTTTTGGCCCATTGGTTCGCCTCGATCGAAGACGCCCTGGCGTGCAAGGCGCAAGGTGAGGATACAAAGGTGCAATTTGTTGCAGGTTGGGCCATCCTTTACGCTTTGTAACCAATGGAGCTGCAATGACGTTTAACAGATTAACATGGGGTGTAAAGGCGAGTTTTAAGGCGTACGTTGAGGCAGCCGGCGGGTCGATCACCTTGAGTGAGGGCGCAACGCTTGCTGAGGATGGGGCCTTTCGTTTTGCCGCAGTACCGGGTGGCGATCTCGCTTTTGGGCCGGATGGTAGTGCAACCGGTGCGATGCGGTTTTCGGGCGCGGTCACCTTCGAAGCACACGGCGGGATGCTTAAATCAACGCTCACGGAGCTGGGGATCGAGGCTGGGCCGGATGGGCTCGTGCTCACCGCATTGCAAGCGCCAATGAATAAAGACCGGTGCGCGATCGCCCAACTGACGCCGGATAACGTCGGCGATGGGGGGGGCATGACGCTGGGCTCGGCCATTACCTTCGATGGGATGTACCAGATTGCGGACAACTATCCGCCCGGAACAGCATTAGACCCACTGCAACTAGATTAATCAGAACAAGCAATTATACCCCCGCGTCAAAACAGAGACGGGGGTAACGCTTATTCTTCGGGTACTGAAATATCAAACCGAATGGTTGCGAACGTATTTGGCGCAACGAGCGTGTTCATCACTTCAAATTCAACCAAAAGGTCCTTGGATCCTTTCGCGATTTGAAACTCAATATGGGTCGTGTTGTTGGGCGCCACCTCAATAACCGGCCCGTGCCGGCGAATACTATAATCGGACAGGTTTCGGAGTTGGAAGGTTGCGTCTGAGTCATTGACGAGTGTGACCTGCACGGTAGTGCCTTTCCAAACAGGGTTTGTTGCTTTCAGGCTTGCTTGCAATAAGGCGTTTAGCTCGGGCGGACGACCGATGAGGGTATTCTGCCACCAGACCACGGTTCGACGAGAAAACAAGGCTTCTTTTGCGGCTTCATTCGATTTTTCAGCCGCAAAGGCCAGTGTGACCGGTCGATGCCCACCGGCTTCAGGGTGATAGTCCCAGTCGATCAAATTGTGCACATCGGACGTGCCAATCAGCGTCAGGTTGTGTTTTAGCGCAAGCCTAAAAGCATTTTCGTAAAATCGGCCACCGTTCGCGATCTCGACGCCATGCAACCGACCGGCTTGAACCTGTTCTTGATGAAATGCCCCCAGCGCTGCCTTGGGCGTTGCGAATTTCGGGTGATTCCAGAAGGTGAAGGCACCCTGATCGTTCGCCAGTTCCAGCACTTCGGCTGCCGGTTGAGTTGTTGCAAGGTCATAAGCAACGAGGGTTACGTAAGCCGCTTTATTAACAAAAGGCGCCCAGACAGCAGTCCCATCGATCTGAACTGGATGCGCCTCAGAAAATGCCCCCGCTGAGGCGGCTTTCGCAAACGCAATGGCTTGCGCCTCATCCGCAAACTGATGCTCTGGAAGGTAAGTGTCGGCCCCGCGTTGCCGCACCAAAGCGTTTGCATCTTTTATGAAGACGGCATTCATGTGTCCTGCCTCATCATTACGGGTGATCTCTATGCCAGGAATAATTAAAAGATCTAATTTTTCAGCAGCCTGGGTTGCCAGATCAAATGATCTATTTCGATCTGGATGCGGAATATCCAAAAGGTGAGGCTGCCACTCAAGGTGCTCCGTGACCGCGATGCCATCCAGCCCATCGCGCTCGGCCTCAGCAACTCGAATCGTTGGCCAAACATGACCGTCCGAAAAAACAGAGTGGGTGTGCAGATCCAAAACCAGGGTCTGGTACCCTTTTACATCAGGAAAGTGGATGTCTCGTTCGCTCGCGGGCACATTCGGAACAACCCCATGACCGAACGCAGAAAAGCCTGCGAAGCAAAGTAGCCCGGTAAGGGATATTTGGCGAATTCGTGTTTGCTGATGATTCATAAAACATCCTTAACCCAACGGTTTTTTTTGAGACTATCCTGCGGGTCGGTATCCCGTCATTGAAAATACCTTAGGGCGAATCGGGTGCCGCGCGTCAGCGCGGCGCCCGTTCTTTTCTCATCGTTCGAAAAACCATTACATCGCTTCGAATGAAAGCGGGTTCTCAAACAAGCGTCACTAAGTTAGTTTGCGCAAGCAGCGCGAATGAAGGGATGCTTTCGCGCGCCCAACCCACCCTCTAATCAGACTTGCGAGACCCTTCGAAGGTCGCCTGACCGAACGCGCCTAATTTCGCGGTCCCTGAAATGCTATCGCCCGAGATCACGGCTTGGCACTCAATGGTCATTGGCATGGGTTGTGTCATCGCAATGTTAAAGGTCAGCGCATCGCCGTCTACTGCGCCATCGTTAAAGGTCTGTTCACCCTGCGGGCCTGCCATCGAGCCAGACAGCACGCCGTTTTCCTCGGTGAGAGAAAGCGTTGCATCTTGCGCGCCCATCGGGGATTTCAGGGTGACTGCCCATTGACCGGTTGCTGACATAGTGATCGCCTTTTTTTAGTTTTGTTTCCTGAGAATACGCCAGATAATCACGTGCCAACACCCTTGATTGACCAAGGCCAGGGGTTAATTCAGCCGCCGCGACCTTCATTGTCGCAACCATCGGCCCAGCGAGTCATGCTTTTATTGAGCCCAAAGGCGGGGCGGATTGATCACGGGCCGCGTGCTAACGCTCATCGAAGATAACCTAACTCGGAGGCAGCGCCGTCACGCTGGAGGCTCACTGTAATCACCAGGCCGTGAAAACCTGCAACAACCGCGTCTCTTGGATGCCCGTTTGCTGTATGCAGAGGGTTAATCCCGCGCTTTTTAAGCTGCAGCGCGCAGCTCATTCAAGCGGAGTCAATGTTGCGTTAGCGCTATTCTTTTTCTGAGGTCTTGTGCCAAATACTTTTAAAGTCTTCGGTTGAGTTGACGCGAGGATAGGGCTCGGCGGGAAGGTCTTTGCCTAAAAAATCACACAGCGCAGGCCAGCCATTCACCGCCTCAAAGACCAGTAACTTCGCCGGCTCGACGGTCTTAATAACGGCGTCATTGTGTCGGTTAAACACCTCGATAACATGTTGCCGGTCATCCATACGACCATCGAAAACCCGGTTCCAAATAATCTCCATCGCCCATTGGCCGGCGGCCTGATTAGCAGGGTCATCACTATCAAAGCGGGCCTTGGACGACGCGTAGATAGTGTTCATGACACTGTCGTACCACTTCTCAGGATCACGCAGGGACAAGATGATTTTGGCATCCGGGTAGGCCACGCTCAGTGCCTGCCAGAGGTTGCAACTGGGCCAGTCGACCGTTGCCGTATAACCGGAGAAAAGCGCAGGCCAGTCGACGGCGTCACCACGATGCGCGGCCTGCCAGAGGCCTTGATGGTCCGGGTGATTTCGCAATTCCATCATGTGGTAGCACTTTTGATAGCCGAGCATCTCGAGGGCGTATTTGAGCGAGAGGGTTCCGGTTCGGCCAAAGCCGGCGCCGATGACTTCGAGTGTCATGTGGTTTCCTTGCGTTGTGTTAGGAGCAACAGTTTTGTTTGGGTTGAACTACATCACAAAAAGCGTGAGCGCTCAATCAGCCGAGATGCTGAGGCGGCGTATGCCGCCCAGAATCAATGGGATTCAAAAATAGGGACCCTCTTCTGCGGTCTGCGCGGTATTGAATGGCGCCCCTTAGTCCTCCCAAGGCTGATAATAATTAGCTGGGCCTTCCGCACGAATATCGCTTAACCAGTCGCCTTCATAAGGCCACTGCTCTGGATGGTCGGGATGAGGACCCTGCCAAAATCGCTCGAAGGGACCTGCAGCGGCGACCGTCTCCAAAGACCAGGCCTGACGACGGTAGGTCCAACTGTCGGGTACGAGCCGATGCGCGGCCTGAAAGTGTTCAACCGCAATGGCCTTTTGATCCTGCACAACCGCCTCACAGGCCAGCTCAAAATGCGCATGCCCCAAGGCGCGCTCGGTCGATTGCGGCCCGGATCGGTTAATCACCTCACTGGCTGAAAGGGCATAAGGGCTGTCAGCGCCGTGGGTTATCCAGTTTTTTAAGGCGGCGTGATAGGTCGCGGGGTCACTTTCAATGTGCGCGGCTTCGCCCATGATGTCCATCATGCGGGCGGGTAAATCCGGTGGTGGACCAGCGGGTGCACCCGCATCACTAACAGGCGGCGGTGGCGCTGAGGTCACACCTCGGATGATCATCCCTTGCTCGTCAATCCAAATAGATTGTGGAATATTGACGACGCCAAATAACCGTGCGACATCATGGTGGGTATCAATTAGGGCTGGATGGGTTGGTGCTGCGGCTTCAATGGCCGCTCGACAGCCGCTGGACCCGAGACTATCAAGACCAACCGTGATCAGTTCAACCCCTAGGTGATGAACTTCGTCTCGTAATGCTCGCCACACGGACAAGTGATTTGCGCAGCCTCAGTAGGGCGCCCAGGCATAAACAATAATTTTTTGCCCTAGAAAGTCGGATAAGCGATGCAATGTGCCATCCAGGTCTGGCAGGCACAGATCGGGCGCTTTGGCACTGGATACCGCGCGACCGCCCAGGCTGTCTGGTCCGATCGCAAGCACATCCATTCTGGGTTCTTCAACGAGCGGCAGGTTCATTGCATTGGCCAGTGCAACGGCGGGGAGGTCTTCGGTGTCGGTTGCGAAAGGTAAGGGAATGCAAGTTTCTGCCTTGCAGGCGCCTTCTGGCTTGATCACCCATCCAGTTGCTGCCTCAAAAGCGTGTTTCTCTATCGTTTGGCCGTGGACAATCATTGGCGTTTGCTCTTGTTAAACTATTGAGCGAATCAAAGCAGAAATTGCGAACAAAAGAAATGCTGCCGGAGGCTTCCCTGATCAAGTCTTAACCCTTGCTGACCAAGTGCGCGGCGCTCTGGATCAAGCCAAAATAGCACTGAGTCCGGCCAGCGAGTGTGATACTGTCTTTGAGTGCCCTAAAAAGGAAGTGCGCGATGAAGCTACGCCAAAAGCTGGTTGTTGTTGCCGTATTGGTCATCGTGATCATCACGTCGGGCTTGGTGGCAATGCGGTTTGCAGATGGCCCTTACGGCATGCTGTCGGGCGGCGCCTTTTCCTCTGGCGAGGTTCGCAGCGGTTTGTCGGATTGGTCCTTTTTAGCCGGGCGAGAGGTCATTGAGTTTCAAACCATGGCGCCTGCAACCGCTCGAACGATCTGGTTAGTGGTCGTCGAGCAAAAACTCTATTTTGTCAGCGGTTATATGAACACCCTTGTCGGCAAGATTTGGAAACAGTGGCCGGGGCATATTGTTGAGAATAACGCCATCCTGATTCGGGTGGACGGCGCGATTTATCCGCAGCGACTCAAGCGGTTATTGGACGAGCCCGTGGTGCCGGCCGTCATGCGAAAATTTTCAAAAAAATATGGGCTGGGTTCAGAAGACGCAAGTGATGATGCGATATTAGCCATGGTGGGTGAGGGTGACGTTTGGCTCTTTGAGGTGGTAGCAGACAAGTGACAGATCGTATTTTAATCGCCCGCCCCGGTAAGCGAGCGGTTAAAAAGGCAAGGCCAAGGTTATAGATTATTGAGGTTAAGGCGTTAAAGGAAACCGATCGATGAATTCAAATGAAAGTGATGCCGAAGTCGCCTCAGAGACGGGGTACAGCAAAGGTTATTTAAGGTATGCCTTAGGCATGTTCTTGCTGATTTATATCGTTAATTTTGTGGATCGGCAGATCTTCTCGATTTTGATTGAGCCGATTAAAGAAGAGATTGATTTAAGTGATACCCAGCTGGGATTGCTAGGCGGCATTGCCTTTGCCTTGTTTTACACCATTGCGGGAATCCCGATTGCGCGCTGGGCCGATGTGGGCGTTCGTAAAAATATCGTAGCCCTTGCGATTCTGATTTGGAGCGGGATGACGATGATGACCAGTACCGCCAAATCCTTTGGCGGTTTGCTGCTCGCGCGAGTCGGGGTTGGGATTGGTGAGGCCGGGTGTTCGCCGCCAATCCATTCGATGATTTCTGATTATTTTCCAGAAAATAAACGGGCCACGGCCTTGGCCATCTACGCGATGGGCATCCCCATCGGGGGTGCGATCGGCACCTTAGCGGGCGGCTGGATCGGTGAGTATTATGGCTGGCGGCTGGCTTTCTTGCTGGTCGGTTGCCCCGGTATTATCTTGTCCTTGGTTGTTTACTTAACCATTCGCGAGCCGGTGCGCGGCTTACATCGTCCTGTTGCGCAGCAGAAAGTACCTGAAGTGCAAATCCCGTTAAAAGAAACCATCCGGTTTATGTGGGGCTTGCGCTCTTTTCGGCATTTATCCTTTGCGGGCTCGCTGCACGCGTTTGTGGGCTATGGCGTGGCGTTGTTTATGCCGTCGTTTTTCATGCGCATTCATGGTTACGGCCTGGCCGAAACCTCAAGCTATCTGTTTTTAATCGGTTTGACCGGAGTCATTGGCACCTTTTTGGGGGGCTATTTGGGTGACCGGTTCGGCCAGAAAGACCAACGCTGGTATATGTTGTTCCCAGGGGTTGCGACCTTTTTATCGGTGCCGTTTGCGGTCTTTTTTTACACGACCCAAGATCCGGTGATGGCGCTCATTTTGGCGGTGCCGGGCGCGATTCTTGGCCCGATGTATTTGGGTCCAACCTTCGGTATGACCCAGACCCTGGTGCCGCCTCAGATGCGCGCGACTGCCTCGGCGATCCTATTGTTTGTCTTGAATTTGATTGGCTTGGGCTTGGGGCCGGTGTTTGCGGGCATGCTGAGTGATTATTTTTCAGCAGACTATGGGGTTGATTCCATTCGCTATTCGCTGCTCGTTCTTGCGGTGGGCGGCAACATTTGGTCTGCGCTGCATTATTATTTGGCCTCCAAAACCCTGCGAGAGGATCTGCTGTTGAAAGACGCCTACGCGTAAGCGCGCTAGCTTTCGGAGTGGGTTTTTCGAAAACGCGGATCCTTGCCGCCCGCGCTATGAAGCGTGGCCTACTGCATTCTCGGCCTTGGCCTTTGGTATAAAAGGTGCGGCGGGTTCTGCATCCGCGTGTTTTTCTGGGTGTTGGCCCAGGGCGATGCCTTAGGCCGAGCCCATAACCCCTTCCATTTCTGTGCCGTCTTCGAGAAACTCATCGGGTCGTGCTTAACCGGAATTAAGACGTTATGAATACTCCCGCCAGTGCCTATCGGCCATTTCAATTTGGCTTGCTCGCAAGCGTCCTCTTTTTTGTGGGCTACACCATTGTGGGTTGGAATGGTTGGGGCACGCCGGCGGCGGTTGAGCAAGCGGTTGGTGAGGTCTCCCGATGGTGTGAGCGGGTTCAGCCTGGGCTCTTTCATGAGCCGGTGAATGCGCTGAGCAACCTGGGCTTTATGGTGGCAGGGTTATGGATGCTCTGGTGTTTAGGCGGTGATGTGCGGGCTGGCCGGCAAGGCCTCATGTTTGGCCACAGCCCGGTGGCGATTTTGTATGCCGGTGCTGCGATCTGGCTTGGTCCGGGGTCTTTGCTCATGCACGGCACCCATACCGGGTGGGGCGGTTGGGCCGATAATCTCAGTATGGTGATGTATATCCTAATCCCGTGGTTGATCAATGTCGGGGCAATGGGGCGATGGACGAGCATCCGGTTGCTGAGCATTTATTCGGGGCTTGTCCTGGTCTACGGGGTTGGCCGCGCCGTTTACGGTTGGGGTTTGGGGATTAATCTTGATTTCTTTGGGTTGTCGATCGCCTTTTGGGTGATCTCTGAAGTCCTGTACCGCTTTCATGCTCAGCATTTTCGCTGGCTGTCAGGTCTGGTGGGGTTCGCGGTTGCCGGGATCTTTGGGATCACGCCACTTGAAATGTGGGATGAGCCCGCTCGGTATTGGTGGGTCGTGCTGTTCTGGGTGCCAGGTCTTCTAGCCCCACATGCGCCATCGGGTCGACGCAATTACTGGCCTTGGTTTTTTATGGGCATGGGCAGCTACTTGTTGGCGTTTGCCATTTGGCAAACGGGCAAGCCCGCGCATCCTTGGTGCAATCCAGATTCATTGATTCAAGCCCATGGTATTTGGCATCTTTTGTCGGCGGTCGCGACGGCCTGTTTCTTTGTGTTCCTTCGAACGGAGCGAAAACTAAACTAAATCGGGCGACGGGCTTGAGTGCTGGCGCCTGCATGCTTGCTGAGTGTTAATCAGCATAGGCGGTCGCATTGGTTGAAGGTTTTTTTAGGTTTTCGCGGGTCAGTGCGCGGGCCGGTCGCCTCGGGCTTCGGCGGCAATAGCCTCGCCATCGAGTTCATACTGCGCGCCGCAGAACTCGCAATTCAAGGTCAGCTCGGTTTGCTCGGCCAGTAAGCTTTGCAGCTCGGCTTCTCCTAAGGCAATTAGGGCATTCGCCATCCGGGTGCGGCTGCAGGTGCAGGCAAACCGGAGTGCTTTGGGTGGGAACAACTCGACGGCATCTTCAACGAATAAACGTTTTAAAAGAGCGGCTTCCGAAAGTGCGATTTGCTCGGCGTGGGTGAGGGTTCCGGCAAGAATACTAAAGTGCTGCCACTGATCTGCTCGTTTGGTCTTATCTGTTTCCAACTGGGCGGGTAACTGCTGCAGAAGGAATCCGGTTGCGGTCTCGCCATCGGAATGCAGCATAATCTGGGTGCCAAGCTGATCCGATTGCCCAAAGTAAAACTCGAGGCATTGCGCAAGATTGGGCGCGGTTAACGGCACCAAGCTTTGGTAGCGCTCGCCATGCTCGGGCTCGATCGTGACGACCAGCGTGCCATCGCCGAGCAACGCTTCAAAATCTGGGGCGTCACCATCGGATAAATCCTGAAACCGGGCGACGCAGCGCAGACTGCGCTCGCTGCTGGCTTCGGCCGCCAGCAGGGTAATTTTTTCAAGGCCCTTGACCTGCAGCAGCAGCCGACCTTTGAATTTAATGGTTTCTGACAACAAGGCCGCGGCAGCAAGAAACTCTCCCAACAAAATTCGGATGGGCAGCGGGTAATCCGTTGCACTGAGGCTGTCGGCATAAGTCTCATTGAGCTGCAGCAGGTAACCGCGAAGGTCGGCATTCGCCATCAAAAATCGACTGGAAGAATCAGATTGCATCGGGTTGGTTTCCTATTGGGCGGGTTTAAACCCGGCGCCATTGTTTGTGTTGAGTCTGTTGGGCGCTCAAAGCCTGCACGCCACGGCATCGCGGCAAGGCCGATTATAAGGCAATTAACGCTTGGCGGCGTGAAAGTCAGTGTATTTTGAATTTTCGAATCGCTTCAAAGGCGATTCTTGATTTTAGGGCCCGCACTGCTCGCGAGCTCATCGCAACGAACGCGGTCGGCGCAGCAAAAGAGCATGACGCTGGCGTGGCCCAACGCCGCGAACACGCTGTAATGAATCGCAGTCACGGCGGCGTTTAGCAGTCAAGATCGATCAGGTCACCAGAGCCCTTTGATTTTCCGCCCACGGGATAATGAGCCTTGCCAGCGGCCCTCAAGGGTTTTGTGAGTCTGCAAGTTGCCTGAGATTGGCCTCGTGTCCCGCGCGATTAATCTTGTACAACGACAAAACTGCCAGCGCCAAAATGTAAAAGAAGAAGATCACCGGAATGTAGTAGATCGCAAGATCGGCTATGGTGCTTTCTGGCACTTCGCCGGGCTTCGCCTGGGTTGGAAATTGGATTATGGCTAAAATCTGTCCGGCCACAACGACCCCAAGACCGTTCACGGCCTTCTGCGCAAAGCTGTTGGCCGCAAAGAAAATGCCTTCGGAGCGGCGACCGGTTTTAACCTCACTGTCCTCGACAATATCGGCAATCATTGCGGCGACCAAAGAGGCGGCAATAATAATCAGCGTGACCTCAAGGGCGTTAAATACCACCAGCGTCCAGAACAAGGCGTCGGTACCATTTTCTGGAAACCAACCCAGCAGCCGAAGGATATAGGGCATCGGCGCCATGCCAAACGAGATGGCAAGGGTGAGCATGCCGCCGCGTTTTTTACCGAGTTTGGTTGAGATCCAAGGCGCAACCCCCAACGCGATCAGCGCAGATAAAAAGTAGGGCAGGTTCATGTAGCCAATTTGACTGCTGGTGAGCTCCCAAAAGTGGCGTGAAAAATAAATGCTGAGCGAGGTTGAAACGCCGGACGCCACCGCCATAAACAAGGCCGAGATAAACAGCGCAAAGAAGGAGCGGTTCGAAAGCGTTTCTTTGAGCTCGCCGACCGTTTTCTGAAAACTGAACGCTGTTTTGGGTGGCGGCTGCTTTAAATTGGGAATATGCCGGTGAGTGCCTGCAGCAGACACGAAGATCGAGATAAAGATAATGATCGAGGCGGTGAGTCCGTAGTTCTGCCAGCCTTGAATGTATTCCAGTCCGCCCTTTTCCTCAGGCAAAAAGACCAAGTAGTTTAAGACCGCCATGGTCAGGCCGCCCCACCAGGCAAAGAAGTAGCGAAAACTCATGAGCTTGGTGCGCTCGTCATAGTTGTCTGTGAGCTCGGCAACGAGTGCCGTCGCGGGGATTTCATAAAAGGTAATAAGGGTTCGTATGAGTACGCTCATCCCAACGAAATACAAAAACAGTTGGGTTTCCGGCAGATCCGGTGGTGACCACAGAAAAAAGTAAGCCGCAGCAACCGGGACGCCGGCGCCGTACATAAACGGATGCCTGCGGCCCAGGCGAGACTGGAAGTTATCCGAGATATACCCAACCATTGGGTCCGAGACTGCATCAAACACGAGTGCAATGAGGATGCCGAGTGAGACCAGGTCGGCTCGCAGGCCAATGACTTGACTGTAGTAAAATAAGAGCAGGTAGTTAAACCCATTAGCCGTCGCGCCGTTGGCAACCGCCCCAAAACCGTAATACAGCTTGGTTGAGAAATCGACTTGGTTTGGGGAGGGGTTTGGTGAGGGGTTTGACATGCTTGGCTCGAGCGAAGTGTGATCGCATCATACGTGCTTTAAAGTCATCTGGGTATGCAGCCAGAGTTTGCGTCTGGCGCATCATCCCGTCAAAATGCGGCGAATTAAATCGAGTGTCCACAATGATTTTTCTCCCTTCGGTAAGCTTTAGCTTGCGATCCAAACGCTCCGCGAGTTGTCTGTTGTTAGGGTTATCATTTTTGCCCCTAACGGCGCTCGGGATTGTCGATGTGCATGACGAGTATTATGCGGCGCCCGAGGCCGCGACGCTGAGCGTGGTCTCGGTCGATTTTAGTGGCGCCAGTGGCAATGATTCTCGGCAGTCCTTCTCCCTGGAAGGGCACCAACTGTGGCGGCGCGAAGATCAAACAATCTTGTTAATCGGAAGCTATGCTAAAGCAGACTCGGGCGGGGCAGATACGGCCGATAATCGCTTTTTGCACGCTCGGTATGTCAGAGCCCTCACCGGTCGGTCCGGTGTCGAGGGCTTTTTACAAACCCAGCAGGATCGATTTCAAAAGCTGGATGCGCGTCATTTATTGGGGGTCGGCTATCGGTTTGAAACGCTGAGCCCAGATCGTCGCCGGGTACTGCTGGGGCTTGGCGGCTTTGCAGAGCGCGAGCGGTTCGTGGATTTAGCAACCACCGAGACGAACTATCGAGCGAATGTGTATTTGACTGCGGAGATTCCGCTGAGCCTGGCCAATGCATCGACCTTGAGTCTGTCGGCCTATGTCCAGCCGAAATTTTCTGACCCGAGCGATTTAAGAAGCATTGCGATGATTAAATTTGAAACCCAGTTAACGCAGGCTTTTTCGATGGACCTAACGGTTGCCTTTGATAACGACAGTAATCCCTTATCGGGCGTTGATGCGCAAAATTTGCGGTATTCTTCTGGCATTACCTATAAGTTCAAAAAATAGTCTTGATCGAGGGGGTTGCCGTTATGCCAACGTTATCGAGCGCGCGGCGCGACGCGATATTACAATCGGTCGACGCGGCCTTCGAGGCCCAATTGCAGTTCACCGAAGCGTTGGTTCGCTTTCCCTCAACCTGAGGACAGGAAGGCACCTGCCAGGATTTCTTGTTTGAGGCCTATCGCGAGCGCGGTTACTCGGTCGATCGCTGGCGTATTGAGGCGGATGATATCGCGCACCATCGCGGGTTTTCCCCGATCGCCCACAATTACGATCAGGCCATTAACGTGGTCGCAACCCACCGGCCCAGGCAGCAAGTCGGGCTGTCCTTGATTCTGAACGGGCATGTCGATGTGGTGCCAACGGGACCCAAAACCTTGTGGGATGCACCGCCCTTCGAGCCCCATCGAGTGGGCGATTGGCTACATGGTCGCGGTGCTGGTGATATGAAGGCGGGGCTTGCGGCGAACCTGTTTGTGCTGGATGCGCTGGCGCGCGTCGGGTTTCAGCCCGCGGCACCGGTTTATGTGCAATCAGTAACTGAAGAGGAGTGTACGGGCAATGGCGCGCTGTCGGCGCTGGTCCGGGGTTATCAGGCGGATGCCGCGATTATTCGGGAACCGGTGGGGGGAGGCCTAGGTCCGGGCCAATGTGGGCGTGATTTTGTTTCGGGTGCGCGTTCGGGGCTACCCGGTGCACTTGGCCTCGGCCAGTAGTGGCGCTAATGCCATCGATGCAGCGGTCTATTCCATGCAAACGTTGTACGTCCGCTCATGGAAAACCTTAGATCATCTGCTGACAAAACATTTAAGACGTTCGCGCAGAATGAAGCAAAGTAGAGGCTACTTAAGGTCTGGTGACAGAGGAACGATTAATATTGTCAACGGTGCTTCAATCCGTAATCGTCCCAAATCCATCAAGCCTAGAAGGGATATTGGGCATTGGAAAGGCGGCCTGGTTACGGGTTCGGGTAACACTCACATTGCCACTTTGGTGGATAGAAAAAGCAGATTCAATCTGGTACTCAAGCTAAAGGGGAAAGATTCAAAGTCTGTTAATGGTGGACCTAATCAAAGTTTTTAAAGAGCTCCCGGCCGGCATGAAACGGTCGCTGACCTGGGATTGCGGCATGGAGCTAGCGCAACATTTCGCGTTCACTCAGGCAACAGGCATACCTGTCTATTTCTCCGATCACCAGAGTTCTTGGCAAAGAGGCGCAATTGAGAATATGAATTCTCTGATTCGACAATATTTTCCGAAGAAAACATCCCTTGCTCAGCATTCCCCGTCTGTGTTGGACTTCGCAGCAAAACAGTTAAATCCGCGCTCTCTAAAAACATTCAAATTCAAATACCCTAAAGAGATTATGGTTTAGAGTGTTGCGTTGATTAATTGAATCTACAGTCGCTTTTTTTGACATAACTTTCTCCGTCTTAACGCGCCTGTTTTCCTTTCTCAATCGGTGGATTTTTGTCTGTTCCTGTGTCAGTTTGGGGTTTCCCTGAAAAGCCTGCTCGCCACTTGATCGTTGATGTTCTTTAACCTGGCGCCTCAGTATAGTCGGGTTGATGCCGAAGCTTTTCGCCGCTTCGATTCTTGTTTAGCTGTGATAGGGTACCGGGCTAACGGGATTCAGATTGAATTCCTTCGAATATTTCTTTTTTGCGTTCATTTGTCTATTTCCAGCTTTTAAGTATCACCCCTTAACTCGGTTGTGGGACTAGTTTAAACTACAGCAGTGCGTGTTGGTTTGTATCTTTGAACTTCATAATGCGGATAAATTTGAGGTGTATGTATCCCCTTTCGGACCCGAGAATAACGACAATATGAGAACCAGATTTAGCAAAGCCATAACTATTTTTGATGACACCAGCGAAATGCTTGATAAGTAAATAGCCCAGATTGGGAGGCAAGACGGTATCGGGCGCCGATATACATAGATATAAGTAGCGCTCGACTGAGTTTTGCCATGGAAAGTGATTCGGAGAGAAAGACATTGCAACACTTTATCAGGCAAACCACCCTTCTTATCTGCGCCATTTATAACGTTTTCGCTATTGCAGCTGAGCCAGAAAGCGTCGTTGTCGGCGCAACTCACGGACTTTGCATTGAAGATGCAAGCTGCATTAATCGATTACACCCGTCGATACCAATGACCCATCGGGTCAAGCCTGGGCAGACCATCTTGTTCCATACCCGCGATGCAGTCGATGTTTTGGGCACTATTGCAGCGCAACGGGGAGACACAGAAGAGAGCGAAGTATTGCGGGCGAGCATCCTGGATAAATCGCGTTTTTATGACATGGACAGCAACTTCGCTCATCCTATGGCAGGACCCGTGTATATCGAAGGTGCGGAACCTGGCGATGTATTAAAGGTCACCATAATAAGCATTGACCCTGGGGAGTATGGCTACACCTTCGGCAGTGGTGGTTTTATCCGCGATCTGATGGAAGGCCAGTTTTTAGCGATCTGGCGGCTGAATAATGAGTTCGCCGTGAGCGATGATCTTAGAGGCGTGCGCATACCCAACGGGAGTTTCCCAGGTATCATATCGACGCTACCCGGACCCACCCAATTGCAAGCAATACTGCAACGCGAACAGCAGCTCGCCGACGCAGGCGCGCAAGTGATGCTGCCGGTTTCCAACGGAGCGACGCCGTCGGCAATCTGTGGCCCTGACGGGTCCGCGTCCAACGAGTGTCTCCGCACCGCTCCGCCACGCGAACACGGCGGAAATATGGACATTCGCTATTTACAGCCTGGAGGATCGGTTTATCTTCCGTGTTATATCAAAGGCTGCGGCCTGACCATTGGGGATGTGCACTACGCACAAGGAGACGGAGAAGTGTCGGGAACGGCGATCGAGATATCGGCAGATATTCTCATTACTACAGAGCTGCTTCGTAATGGGCCAGATCTTACGTATGGTCCCCATTTCGAAGGTGTTTCACGGTTTTTAGATATCCCTTCCGAACGTTTTTATGCGGTTACCGGAATACCTGTTAAAAAACCAGGTGAAGTACCTCCTCATATGGAATATCTCGACTCAAAAGTGCTAGGTCACCTTGGCAACGTGTCTAACGATATAAACATAGCGGCTCGTAACGCTATTAGTAGTATGATCAAGCACATAGTGACTACTTATGGGTACAACAGGAATCAGGCACTAGTGATTGCTAGCGTAGCGGTTGACCTGCGCATTACTCAGTTGGTGGACTCACCCAATGTTGGGGTAACTGCAGTATTACCGCTCGACATCTTTGTCGACAAAGTGGTTGGGTCCGATTCTCCTTAATTTATGAAGTTTAATCGTAAGCACCCCTGATACGCAGAGGCCCTAAGCATGCAGACAAATAATTCACGAGACAGCCCGGCAAGGGCGCTGACAAAGACACTGACTAGCTGGATGGAGCATTAATTGGCGGGGATTCCCCTTGTCGCTGCGTCTGTGCTAGCCTCCGGAGGGAACAATTGTAAATATTCATCGAGATTTAACACTCGTTTCGGGATAACTTAGGGATTTTAGTGAATAATCAGGTCAAAATTGAATTGCCAGATTTAATCGGGTCCTCCGAGGTGATGCGTGAGCTGAAAGAGAGCGTTGTGAAGGTTGCTCCGTCCGACGCTCCAATCATGATTGCAGGGAAGTCGGGCGTTGGTAAGGAAAATGTAGCTCGAGCCATACATAAACTTTCGAATCGATCTAAAGTTGGAAGCTTTGTGCCGATTAACTGCGGCGCTATTCCGCATGAGCTTCTAGAGAATGAGTTATTTGGTCATGTCAAAGGTGCATTTTCTGGCGCCGTGAGCGATTACAAGGGAAGATTTCAGCAAGCTCATGGAGGAACTTTATTTTTAGACGAAATCGGAGATATGCCGCCTCAGCTTCAAGTTAAATTACTACGAGTGGTCCAGGACGGGAGAGTATCTCGGCTTGGATCAGATAGAGAAGAATCTGTCGATGTTCGGATAATTTGTGCGACTCATCGAGATCTTCCGCATCTCGTGGGAACTGGTGACTTTAGAGAGGATCTTTTTTTTCGGCTTAACGTTATCCCAATCCGGGTGCCCTGCCTGTCTGACAGAATATCTGATATCGAAGAGTTATTTGACCTGTTTGCGGCTAAATTTTCTCATGGGAAAGAGCCAATCTCCATTAGCAAAGCATGTCAGTCTGTGCTGGCCGACTATCCGTGGCCTGGAAATGTGAGAGAGCTAGAGCATTTTTGCCGTAGACTCTCTGTTCTCTATCCGGCAGGGCAGAATATTGACTTGCGGTTGATCCCTGCTCAGTATATTCCCTCGGCTATGTGCTCCTTGATTGACGAATTGCCGGTACCTTTGGAAACTGATAGCCAGCAGAGTTGCGATGCGACCGTGAATCCCAATCTAATGCTTCATGAAGGGGGCTTGTCTCTACCGGTTCTTAAGGAGGATCTCGCAGGACAAATTTCTGTTTATGAGAAGACGTTGTTTATTGATGACCTTTTAAGTAACGGTTTAAAAGCCACTCTGGCTGATATTGAGAGAGGCCTGATTGAGTCCGTTTTGTATCGGGTGGACCGAAACGTATCTGAGTGCGCCAGAGTACTCGGTGTGAAGAGAACGACTCTAATAGCAAAGTTAGAAAAATTAGATATCCGCTGAGATGTCGAAAAAGAGACACCCCTCCCTATCTTCAGTTTAATAATAAAAAATACCCTATTTATCAGTAGTTTAAAATTTTGGAACGATTTTTGCTTTTACTAGAGATGTAAAGTAGAGCAGGGTCTAAATAGTGGAATTTTCTATCGTCCAGTTTGGTTCGAATGCGTCGAGCGATCTAAGCAAACTGCAACAGAGCTTGCATGTTGCTGGTCATCACGCATCCATTGACGGTGATCAAACAGCCAGCGATTCTGATTTGCTGATCAGCAAGACGGATTGTAAGCTCGTGTGTATAGCGGGAGAGTGGATTTCAGAGCGTGCTTCCTTGCAGGTACTGATGGCTAATATGAACGTCAATAAGTCAATATTCATAATCCCTCACAATGATGTTGAGCTAGCGCGTCATCTTGGCAGTTTAGGGTGCTCACACATACTCGCTTTCCCTGCTAGCGGTGATACCGATCATACTTGGTCTGGTCTCGTAGTTTCAATTATCGCAATTGGAGCGGCGATCGCTCTTTTGCCAGCGTCAGAAAACTCTAGAAACGCGGTTATCTTTAGTGATCCCAAGAGTAAAAGTATGCTCGCTCTTATCGAAAGAGTTGCAAAAGTTGACGTTACAGCGCTGTTGACAGGTGAGTCGGGTGTTGGCAAGGAGGTGGTTGCACGAACGCTGCATGCAATGTCACCTCGGTCACGACGACCTTTTGTTGCCCTGAACTGTGCTGCGATCCCTGAGAATCTTGTAGAGAGTATTTTATTTGGACATATCAAAGGATCATTCACAGGCGCCGTCAGAGATCAGGCGGGAATTTTTGAGCAGGCAGACGGAGGCACCCTATTTCTAGACGAAATTGGCGAGCTACCCATTGATATCCAACCGAAGTTGTTGAGAGTCCTTCAGGAGAGAACTTCAGCAAGAGTTGGGACCATAAATGAAATGCCATTCGATGTCCGACTAATAGCTGCAACGAACCAAAGCTTGTCGGATTTGGTTAGAGACAGGTTGTTTAGAGAGGATTTGTTTTATCGGATATCGACTTTTCACATCAATATACCTAGTTTGAGAGAGCGCCCGGAAGATATCAAACAAATAGCGCGACACTGCGCTTCCTCGACTCGTTTTGCAGGGACTGCCTGCGCGATATCGGAGAGCGCAATTGCCAGGCTTCAGAGCTACCGATGGCCAGGGAATGTAAGGGAGCTTGAAAATGTGATCTGCAGAGCTAAGGTTTTTGCGACAGATAATTTTATTGATCAGCAGGATATTATTTTTGACGCGGTGGAATCTTTAGGATCAGCTACGTCTATTCAAAAGCCTGAAGACTTGACTTCAGATGTCGTTAAAGATTCCCATGAAGTGAATTTATCTGTTGCGAAAGAAGAGGCGGAGATTGGCGCAATATTTAAGGCGATCGAGACGACAAAGTCCCGAGAAGAGGCTGCTCGTGTTCTGGGAATCAGCTCTAGAACGCTTCGCTACAAGGTCAAAAAATTCAAAGAGTCGCATGGTCAGGGCAGCGAAGAGATTTTAGGAGTTGGTAGGATATGATGGATGCAAAGAACGTTTCGGGCGTATTGAATCTGCTGCAGCGAACACAAGAGCTTCAGCAGCGGTCCGCTGATCTAGCAAGAACGGGGGATTTAGAATCTTCCTCCGTTACGACTAAGTTTTCTGATGATATCTCCAATGCTATTAAGGACATCAACGCTATCCAGCAGCAATCTGCAGAAACGAAAACCCAATTTGAGTATTCGAGCGATATTCCGATCACTCAGGTAGTTCTCGATTCTCAAAAATCTTCTATCGCATTTGAGGCGACGCTTCAGATTAGAAATAAAGTATTAAAAGCATATCAAGATATTATGAGCATGCCGGTGTGACTCAACAAGGTGAATTATGGAAGCTGCATTAGATAATAGATTAGGCGTTCAGAGTGAAGTCGACCAGGAGAACACTGGTGTGATTGAGCGGTCAGAGGCTCTGCCAAGTAAATCAGAGAACCTGCCAAGTAAAACGGAGTCTGGACCTGTGTCGGCTTTTCGACGCTTCAGAACTCAGCCAGCCGTCCAGAGATCGATGCCAGCAATTTCGGTTATTCTGGCCGTCGTTTTGTTTGTGATATTCGGGAGTATTCTGAATTCTACTGGATACCAATCGGTCTCAAGCGGCATGACTGAATCAGATCGACAAGCTTCCTACGAGGCCTTATTGGCTTCGAAGTATGATGTGAGGATCAACGGGGCTTCAGGCATGGTAGAGGTTCCTGATGGAGCTTACCAATCTGCTAAATTATTTTTGGCCTCCCAGGGGCTTCCTAGATCTGCAATTGCGGGAGGATTTAGTTCTCTAAACGAGACTGCGTCTATGACCCAAAGTCAGTTTATGGAGCAGGTTCGGTATAATAATGCGATGGAGTTAGAGCTGGCAAAGACTATTTCCGAAATCGATTCGATCGAGAGTGCGAGAGTTCATATCGCAGTTAACAAACAAAGCGTTTTTGTTAGAGATCGCATGCCATCTAAGGCATCAGTTGTTGTTAAGCCGTATTTCGGTAGGGTTGTTACACAGCCTCAGACCCAATCTATCCTACATTTGGTGTCATCAAGCATTCCCTTTATGTCAATTACCGACGTAACAGTGGTAGACAACTATGGGAATTTACTCTCCTCAGCAGGCGGAGAAGACGGTTTGAGCGCGTCGAAAAATATTGCCTATGAACGAAAAATGGAATTAGAGCTGACGAAGCGAATTTTAGATTTACTAATTCCGGTTTTGGGTGAAGGGAACGTAAAGTCCGTAGTGAATGTTGATATGGACTTCACAGAGACAGAGTCTACCTTCGAAGAATTCGATCGTAACGGCAGCGGACCTAAAACTCGGTCAGAGATACTGAACAATGATGCAACTACTGGACTGGCTGCGGCTGGTATCCCTGGTGGGACCACAAATATTGTTCCTGCGGATCCCGTTTTAGAAGAAACTGGGGCCGCGAATCAACCTGGCACTGGACAGATGACGGAGCAGACTCAGCGGACTCAAACAACTCGTAACTACGAACTGGATAAAACGGTTCGTTATGTCAAGGAGCAAGCTGGCAGGGTGTTAGGTGTTACCACTGCGATCATGATAAACGAAACCGCATTGAGAACTCTGGTTCAGAAGAAGTTAACTCAGGGTGATACATCTGAGACGGGATCTAGTGCTGGGAATACTCTGGATGCGCAAACAGAACCTGAGGTCGGACAATCCTCTTCAGTTCCTAGAGTATTCGATGAGCAGACAATCGCTGAGCAGATGACGCTTGAAGTTGAAAAGTTCCGTAACTTGGTGACGCGGGCCTTACCCTATGATGTTGAAAGAGGGGACGCCGTCAATATTTCGATAGCCCCATTTTACGTGGATGCCCCAATCAGAATAGTCATCCCTTGGTGGGAGCAAGAAGGCATAGTTGAGTGGGGTAAGCATGGCTTCACTGTCTTGGCGTTTATGTTTCTGTTGTTGTTCGTAGTTAGGCCAATTATGTCCTTTTACCTTCCTAAGCCAGCTGGGGATGATGAACTCGCGCTGATGGCGGAGAAACTAAAAGATGGGGAGTTGAGCGAAGCAGACGTTATGGCGCTTGAGCAGGGAGAGTCACTCGAGGATATAAAAGCGAAGTTAAAGCCTAAAAAGTCCTCGATTTCCGCGGACATGCTCGATACCGCCAATTCTTATGATGATAAAGTGGCACTCATTCGACTTCTAGTTGCCGAAGATTCGGGCAGGGTGGCTAACGTTCTCAAGAAGATGATTAAACCAGCATAATAGAATAATTAGAGGCTTAAGATGGCTGAATTATCGCTAGATTTAAACGAAGAACTGGCTCTTATGACAAGCACCGAGCAAGCAGCGGTTATCGTCTTGTTATTGGGTGAGCAGCAAGCCGCAGATATCATACAGTATCTTAACCCGCGAGAGGTGCAGTCGCTTGGCTCGGCTATGGTTGGCGTGGTGGACTTGTCTCAGGATTCAGTGAACTTAGTTTTAGATAACTTTGTTGCTACCATCAAGAAACAAACAAACTTGGGTCTCGGTACAACAGATTATGTTGAAAATGTCTTAAAGAGGGCTTTGGGAGAAGATAAGGCCTCCACAGTTTTGGGTCGAATCTTGCCGGGATCGTCTAGCAAGGGCCTAGAAATACTGAGGTGGATGGATCCGAGAGCTATCGCCGATATGATTTCGACAGAACACCCTCAAGTTGTGGCTATAATTTTATCCGTCTTGGAGTATGACGTTGCCGCTGATGTTCTCAATTACCTACCAGAGATTAACCGGGGTGAGATTATGCAGAGAATTGCGAGCTTAGAATCGGTGCAGCCATCTGCAATGGATGAGCTCGAGCGAATTATGAAAGAGCAGTTTAGTTCTAATTCGTCAGCCAAGTCTTCAAGTTTTGGGGGCATTAAGACTGCCGCTAAAATAATGAACTTCGTCAAAGTGGACTTGGAAGGAAAGATTATGGGCGACCTCAGCGAGATTGATGAGGAGTTGATGCTAAAAATCCAAGACAATATGTTTACCTTTGATAATTTGTCTGTGGTTGATAACAAGGCGATACAGGTACTTATGCGAAACGTTGAGCCTGAATTGCTTATGGTTGCGCTTAAAGGAGCTGGTGAAGATGTTAAGGATAAATTCTTCGACAATATGTCCCAGCGTGCTCGTGCAATGTTCATAGATGATATGGAGTCCAAGGGACCAATGCGTCTGACCGATGTGGAGGCTGCACAGAAAACAATTATGCGGTTAGCGCGCAAGTTATCTGACGCGGGTGATTTAGTTCTTTCTGGCCGAGGTGATGATTTTGTCTAAAGGGTCTTCTGACGGAGCCGTAGTCGCCTGGCATTTAACAGAGCTGCTTGATGCAGGAAAGCGAGCAAAGTTTTTCTCAGATGCGGTTGAGAGCGATAGCAAGGAGCCCAACGATAAATTCGAGAAAAGCACATGGGCTCAGACAGATGATGTGAGCTCATTGAAGCCACTGTTATCTCCTGAGATTCTGGTAGAAGACGTGAAGCTTGAGCAGGAGATTCTGGAAAAATTTCCCGAAACTACCATTATGCAACTACCAGATGCGGTGCCAACTAAACAGGATACAAGTGAAGTCGTTGCAGTGTCTGCGGAGCATGATCAGCGCGCGGCGTTTTTAGAGAGTGATGCGGTAGAGCTAAGCTCAGGTTTATTAAAGATCGATGAACATTCCAGCGAATTGGGGAACGCTCTCGAGTCAGAGGCAGTTGAGTTTGAAAACCAAGACGAAGACCTAGATGAGGCGAGTGAGATTGGCTCCTCGACATTGCGGGAGCCCGAGTTGAGCGAGACGTCTGAGCGTCCTCCAGAGCTTTTGCAGGAGTCCGATTCACTGCATAGGTTAAACCAATGCCAAGACCTCATTAGGCGTGTTGAGAGCAGGCTCTCTGAGATTCAGCCCCTGTGGCTTCAGCTGAGTGAACTTACCCTGGCTGTGGCAAGTAGCGTTGTGAGAACTAGCTTTGAGAAAGATAGAGACGCATTATCCCTTTTTTACAAGGAAATACTTGCAGAGTCTGGATTTGAAGAAGGCGTGCCTCTGGTGCTGTATGTCAGTCCAGAAATTGAGACATGGTTCACAGAGGAACGACTAAAGTTTGACGACAGTGGCTTAATGACTTTGCGGGCCGATGCAAGTCTTGAGTTGGGAGATCTCCGAGTTGAATACGATAACCTTGTCGTTGAGAGAATTTTGGCGCTCGATTTTAGTGAAGCCCACGAACGGATTCGGGAGTTATTAATGGATGACGATTGATACTCCGGTGCGTGATGTGGCGTCGTTGCTAAGCGACGCGACGTCAAAAACATGGGCTATGGTTTCTGGGGTCACTGGAAACATTATTGAAACGCGAGGTCTCCATGCAGGCCTGGGAGCGTTATGTAGTGTGGAAAATTTGGATAATACGCACCCTCGTATCTTAGCGGAGGTCGTGTCCTTTGATGGTGATGCACTTAAGTTGATTGCATATCACGATATGGCGGGCGTCTCGCGCAGAAGTAGGGTGCGCCTGATATCAAGTCGTTTAGGTTGCAAAGTGGGTCAGAATTTACTGGGGCGAGTTATTAGTCCTCTGGGTGATGCGTTGGATTCTCGGCCACTTCGAGCTTCATCCCGCGAAGCTGATTATTTAGGCTGCCAGATCCCTCCTTTAGAGAGAGCGGCGATTATGGAGCCTCTTGACGTTGGTGTTCGAGCAATAAATGCCTTATTAACTATGGCAAAAGGTCAAAGGTTGGGTTTGATTGCGGGCTCCGGCGTAGGTAAAAGCACCTTATTAGGTATGATCACAAAAAACACAGAGGCCGATGTGGTCATAGTGGGGTTGATCGGTGAACGGGGAAGAGAAGCCCATGATTTTATCGAGAACGTACTGGGGCGCGATGGGATGAAAAGAGCGGTCATAGTCCTCGCAACTGCTGATTCGACTGCCGTAATGCGTAGGCGTGGGGCCGACCTCTGCCACACTTTAGCGGAGTATTTCCGAGACCAAGGGCTTAACGTGCTCATGCTTTTGGATAGCCTTACACGCATCGCGCACGCGCAGCGCGAAATTGGCCTTGCGATAGGTGAGCCGCCAACGAGTAAAGGCTATCCTCCCTCGGTATTTACATGGCTGCCTGCCTTGATGGAGAGAGGGGGAATGGGCCGTCCCGGATCTGGGAGTATCAGTTCTATTTATACCGTTTTAGCAGAGCACGAACATGGTAATGATCCAATAGTTGAAGTGGCTCGGGCTACGTTGGATGGACAAATCATGCTATCCAGAAGTCTAGCGGATGTCAGTCATTATCCTGCAATAGATATGAATGGGTCTATTTCAAGGTTGGCTCAAAAGGTGATCAGTCCGGAGGATCTTGAATTAGCGAGTACCTATAGGCGGTTGTGGTCTATTTATGAACAAAACCGGGATATACTCAGCGTTGGAGCTTACAAGGCAGGCTCTGATCAAGATTTGGATACTGCCATAGAACTGCGAGGTCAAATGGTTGAATTTGCGCAGCAAGATATGAGCGATGTTACTGATTTATCTGCGTCTATGCGTCAATTGCGCCAAGCGATTTCAAGTCAGTAGCTCATGAAAACCAAGTGGGATTCCTTGATTCAGAAGCTGGACTACGAGTGTTCAGAGCTGATTCGGGAACTAAAAGTGCACGAAGAGGCTCTTGATCGTTCTAATTTATCGTTACAAGCTCTAAGTAATGAAATCCAAGAGATTGTCGACAATTTAGCCTCAGGACAATCACGTGTTGCCCACGATATTAAGATAGCATGGTCTTTTTTGGAGCGATTAGAGATGCTCAAATCGCAATGCTACAAGGATATCAAGTCTACTACCGAGTTTTTGGACCGGATCGGTGTTCAGATTGATTTAAAAATCAAGGAAAAAAAGAAGTACGAAAAGTTAGCAGAATTTGTGGTCTCGCATGCGGGTGCGCTGCAGATCCGCAAGGAAGATGACGAGGCAGAAGAAACGGTAGTAATAAGGTGGCGGTCTACCTAGAGTTGGCACGGTTGGTGCATACCTATTGAGCAAGTTCTAATATTTATAGGAAAAGGCAGGGTGGAACTAAACAAAGAAAATGCGATTGTATCGATAGCGTCAGGCACTGCCTCGGGTAAAAAGGCTGGGTCTGAGGCAAATCGCGGCGTTTCGACAGTAAGTTTTCAGGAGCTTGTAAGGTCACATTCAACATCGTCAGACGTCTTTCAGGGTGGCAACATTCTTCCGCAAGCGGAAAATTTCAGTCAGCGTCCCCTAGGTCTACCTAACGAGAATTCGACCGATAGCGTCAAGTTGATAACAGTTGGTGGCGGATACTCCAGTAATACCTTCGATTTGCTGATTGTCGGGGAGCAAGCGTCTGAGGCGGAGGCATTGACCTTTGCTAAGGAATCTGGGCTCTCTGCTGCTGCAATAGATGTGATTTTTAATGAGTCCAAGTCGCCATCAGCCGAGGCCAGTCTTTCTAGTGGTTCAGATTCGCCTCGTCTCGCCATGGCAGGTCCGCCTCTCATCGCCGAAGAGGGCAACACTGCCAATCTATTACTTGCTCGAGCGGAGCTATCTGGTGCGCGTGGTATGGGGTTGCCAAGCAGTTCTGAGGGTGTTTCCCAAGAGTTGAAGGGGCCTGCTGGTGAGAGGGTTACTGTGACGAATTCAACTGGTAATCGAGCGGAGCTATCTGGCGTGGGTAGCGTGGTGTTACCGAGTGATTCTGAAGGCGTTTCCCAAGAGTTGAAGGGGCCTGCTGGCGAGAGGATTGCTGCGACGAATTCAGCTGGTAATCGAGCGGAGCTATCTGGCTTGGGTCGCATGGTATCACCGAGCGATCCTGAAGGCGTTTCCCAAGAGTTGAAGGCGCCTATTTTGCCTCGCGGAGATACCACGGAGTTACTGCTTAGGCGGTCAGCTCTGACAACGCTGCTTGGTGCGGTTCCGGAGGTTGTTTCTAATAGTGTCTCGTCAGAAGCGAGGGCAGGTTTGTCCTATGCCAGCTTTTCCGAAGGTTATTTACGAAGCCAAGCAGATCCTGCTAAAACGCTTAGTCCAGACCGTTTGAGTTCCAATGGATCTTCTGAGGTTATTGTTTCAGAGCTGAAAGAGATGAGTTCGGTTAAGAGTAATGCCCAGGAGTATTTGCGCAATCGCACTGAATTGTTTGGCGAACGGATCAGAGATTCTGAGGGAGTGATACCCCCAGGGTCAGATGGATCGAAATCCGGACGAGCTCGGACAGAAGCTTCTATGTCAATGCGAAATATAAAGACAGCGGATTCTGCCTATGAAGCATTAGCGTCTAAGGCCAAGTTCGAGAGTATTTTGCCCGGATTGCCGCCGCTAGCGACAACTAAAGGTCAAACGTTGTTAACACCGTCATTGTCGCTAGATAACCTGGTTTTTAGTGGCGAAACCCGTCTATCAGCCTCTACTCCAAGCGTTACAGGGTCTGAAGCCGCAAAGAGCATCCTGAACCAGTCGGCGGTTAATCAGGAGGGCTTAAGTGAGCTGAGAGAGCGATTTACTGCCCGCCTTTCTTCAGATCTTGCACAAAGATTAACGGCAGGATTTAAAGGAGGGACTCATAATCTCGAATTTGACCTATTGCCAGAAAAGTTAGGCAGGATTGGTGTGCGTATGGAGTATCATGAAGGTAAGTTAGAGGCACTGATCAGCTCGACAAGTAATGTGACACGCGAGGTTTTAGGGGAAAACTTGCCTCGACTTAGGGAACTTTTGGTCAATAGCGGCGTTAACGTGGCGAGCCTAGATATTGATTCTGGATCCCAAAAGTATTCGCAGCAAAATAATCCTTCAGGCGATAGAGAGTATGCTGCTAGAGAAAGCAATACCCAAGAGTCTGGTGGCGAATCAGAGCGGTCACAAGTACTTGATTTTTCTGATTTAAATATAGATTTGTGGGTTTAGATTTAGGAGGTTTCTACAATGGCTGAAGAAGAACTAGAAGAAGAAGTAAAGAGCAAGTCCCCGATATTAAAATACGTTTTAATCGCCCTTGTTGTTGTGTTTTTAATTGTTACTAGCGTCGGTGTGACCACGTTTTTCTTAGGTGGTTTTGATGCTGATAAAGATGAGGAAATCGAGCGGACCCTGCTGCAGTTGGAGGAAGAGGCCGAAAAAGCGCGCGTAAAAGCGGATGAGCTTGCTAGAGGTCCCGGAAAAATATCCCTAGATGCGCCTGAGCTCAAGAAGTTTAAGAATTCATACCTTGAAATCGAATCACCTCTGGTGGCTAATATCATGAATTCCAGGAAGGTCGTGCAAGTTAAAGTTGCTATCATGACGCATTATGACGAGCGTGTGATAGCTAACATGGAATCGCATGCGTTTGCAGTGCGCTCCGAGATGCTAGACGTACTTAGGAAAGTGGGTGAAGCTGATTTAACGAAAGATGATTTTCGGAAAGAGCTAGCGGAAGAACTTAAACTCGCAACGAATAGCGTCCTAGAAAAATATGAGGACTTTGGTGGAGTTGAAGAGGTTTTGTTTACTGAGTTTGTGGTCCAGTAGAGTTGAGCATTAGCGTATGAGTGAAGACAGTAGAAAATTAAGTGACGACGAAATTGACGCGCTTTCGGCCATGGAAGGCAATGACGACGCCTTTTCTACCGACATAGCGCCTGAGTTGAGTGAGTTAAAAGTCCATAACTTAGCAAATGAAGATCGCACTATCGGCATTAATATAGCCGCAATTGATATGATTACTGAGCGATTTACGAGACATCTGCGTTTGGGGCTTCAGGAAGTTCTTAGGACAAACCCAAAAATTCAAGTTGCTAATGTTGAAACGGTAATTTTTGAAGATTATCTAAAAATTCTCAAACCGCCACTGTCTGTTAATACGATCAAGATCTCTGGATTGCGAGGCAGCTCTCTGATTGTTATTGATCCAAATGTTGTCTTCTCGGCTTTGGATAATTTTTTTGGCGGTTTTGGCAGAGGTATTGACGGTCTCCCGGCTGGGAGAATGTTTACTCCGACCGAGACTAGGATAATAAATATTATGATGGATTTGGTCTTCGCTTCTTTAAAAGAAGCCTGGGCTCCAATTATGCCTATTACCTGCGAGTACGTGAGCGCTGAAATCAACCCGCAATTCGTTCAGATAGCCGATGAAAATGATCTGGTTGTCGTCTGTCACCTAGATGTCGACTTAGCCGGGGCCTCAAAAGGGCGAATAGATATTATTTATCCTTTCTCTGCATTAAAGCCGCTCCGAGACCAACTCAGAGGGCGAGTCCAAGACACAAATGAACTCGAAAAAGAGGATCACATGTGGACGGAGGGACTAGAAAATGCCGCATCCCATGTGGAGTTGGAGGCAGTAGTTCAATTGGGGCAGGCTTCACTGCCCTTGAACCGATTTCAGTCGCTGCAACCTGGAGATATCCTTTGGTTTAAGAAGCATGAATACGCACATATGCTCATCGAAGATAATCCTGTATTGCTGGCGGATGTCGGTGTCTTCAAGGGACAAGCTGCTGTTCAAGTTCATGGTTCAATTCCTCTAGAAAGCAAGACGAGTTTAATTCCACAGCAGGAGATAGCCAGTGACTGAGCAAGAACATATGTCAGATGAAGGTTCCGATATCTCAGAAAAAGTTGAGGAGGCAATTAACACAGATGCCTTACAAAATATTCCAGTTAATATTTCCGTAGAAGTCGGAAGGACAATGATAAGGATCAAGGACTTACTGAAGCTTAAGCAGGGCAGTGTTCTGGAGTTAGAACGAATAGCTGGTGAGCCGCTGGATCTGTTTGTGAATAACACCGTTGTAGCCCAAGGAGAAGTCGTATTGGTTAACGAGCGCTACGGAGTTCGTTTAACGCATATTATTCCCTCTGAAGACCGTATGAAGAAACTCTAGCCTATTATGGCTCCTGAGATAGATGTGATCCGATGGCTTGCTGCTGTTACACTTCTAGCAGGTTTACTTTATGCGTTTTATTTTTTAATAAAAAAAAGGGGTTACGGGGGGCTCGGGCAGAATGGCCCGAAAGTGGTTGCTCGAACCATGCTCACTAGGGACGTATCGCTCGTAATTATTGAAATTGAAGGGCAGCGGATTTTATTAGGTATTGGAAAAGAGAGTATAAACTTGATCACACACTTAAACTCCAATGAAAATACATCGCGCTTGGGAGGCGATTCCACGTGAGCCAAGTCTCTAAGCTTGGTTGCATTTTCATTCTTGTTTTGTTCTCAGCTGGAGCCGTAGCACAGCCTTCTATCCCTATTTTGACGTCCAGCACGTTGCAAACCGGCCAAACTGAGTATTCGCTAACCCTCCAATTGTTGGGTTTGATGACAGTTTTAACCTTGTTGCCGTCCTTAGTACTTATGATGACGAGCTTTACAAGGATCATAATTGTTCTGTCTCTCCTCAGGCAGGCCCTTGGGACCGCTCAAACGCCCCCAAATCAGGTTTTGTTGGGTCTGGCTTTGTTTTTGACTATTTTCATAATGACTCCCGTTTATACCGTGATGAACGAGAAGGCTATAGAGCCCTACATGAACGATGATATCGGTTTGGAGGAAGCATTAGTTGAAGCGCAGATACCATTGAGGAAATTTATGCTGGCGCAAACGCGCGAAGACGACATTGTTATTTTTACTAAATTACTCGCGGACGACGTAACATACGACTCTCCTGACGATTTGCCCATTAGTCTCATCGTGCCAGCGTTTATTACGTCGGAGCTAAAAAGTGCCTTTACTATCGGCTTTATGCTCTATATTCCGTTTATTATAGTTGATCTTGTAGTCGCAAGCGTCCTCATGTCGATGGGAATGATGATGTTATCACCTATGATGATTTCCATGCCCGCCAAGCTGTTACTATTTGTCATGGTTGATGGTTGGAATCTTATCATAGGCTCACTCGCCGGCAGCTTTGCGCAAATTTAGGCGGACTATGGATACGGCAGAAGTCATTAACATCGGCCGAGAGGCTCTCTTGATCGCCGCTATGACAGCGGCGCCTGTTTTACTGATTGCACTCATAGTGGGTTTGGTCATTGGCATTTTACAGGCTGCAACCTCTGTTCAAGAAATGACACTAAGCTTCATACCTAAGCTGTTCGCTATGACGGTCGCCCTCGCCATCTTCGGCGAATGGCAGTTAACGCTCATGGTGGATTATTTCAGGCGCATGTTTGAAAAAATCCAATACATGTTCCTGATCTAATGAACTTAGTGCTGGAAGATCTATTCACGCTTCTGGCCACTGGCCTAATACCTATGCTCCGCATCTCTGCTATGTTGGTCGCAGCCCCATTGGTGTCTCTCGATGCAGTCTCTTTGCCTATCCGGATAGTCATTGGTCTCGCACTTACTTGGATCATATATCCCTTGATCGAATTGCCGGAAGTAAATCTGATGTCTGCTGAGGGAGTCACAATGCTAGTGCGCGAGCTCTTCATTGGTGTCTCTATCGCTATCGTACTGCAAGTTGTAAATGCGGCGATCATCGTAGCTGGGCACGCGATCTCAACCGGGATGGGTTTAGGGATGGCCCAGGTGATGGATCCGTCTGCAGGCACCGTGCCTGCACTGTCCTCTTTTTTCGTCGTGCTATCGACCTTGATATTCATGAGTTTTGGTGGACACGCTATTTTGTTTGTCTTGGTTCTACAGAGCTTCGAGCTGATCCCTGTTGGTGCCCAATTTGACATAGGCACCGTAATTCTTAATGTAATGACTTGGTCATCTATGGTTTTTTTGGGTGCGATGTTGCTCGCTATGCCCGTGATGCTCGCTATGATGTTAATTAACCTATCGCTGGGTATTGTGACTCGTACCGCTCCTGCCTTAAATATATTTGCTGTTGGATTTCCCGCGATGATTATAACTGGGTTTATTTTAGTGATAATTAATTTACCCAATATCGGGTATCGTATTGAGTGGCTCTGGCTCGAGGCTTTTGAAAGAGTGACTTCTATTTGGTTGGGCCCTTAAATGGCTGAAAACGATTCTAGTCAAGAAAAAACGGAAGAACCAACCGCTAAGAAAAAACAAAAGGCGCGTGATGATGGTCAAGTCGCTCGCTCTACGGAGATGGTTACAGCTGCCGTTGTAATCGCAGTAGCCGGTTTTATTCTAGCCTTTGGTTCTTCCTTAGTTAAGAGCGTAGCTGAACGATTTTCCGAAGGATTTGTGTTTGGAACCCGCGAGGTGTTCGACAGTGATCTTCTGGTATCGCGGGTGGGGGATACTTACCTGGATATGTTTCTAATAGTCGCACCAATCGGCATCACGGGGTTCGTTGCGGCGATGCTGGTTTCAGGTGGACTTGGTGGTTACAGCTTTTCGATGAAACCGATGATGCCAAAATTGAACAAGCTAAGCCCTCTTAACGGTTTCAAAAGGATGTTCGGGCCTCGGGCTCTGGTTGAACTATTAAAAGCGATAGCAAAATTTCTGTTGATAGGAGGACTTACTTATCTTTTGATCAACTTTTATATCGATGATCTAACGTATGCCTCGTTGATGAACTATAAGGAGGGATTACGCTCTGGCGGCTCCATAGTGGCGTTTTCTTTTCTAATTGCTGCAAGTGCGTTAATTTTGATTGCGATGATCGACGCGCCATATCAGCTCTTTGAACACAATAAAAAACTGAAAATGACCAAACAAGAAGTCAAAGACGAAATGAAGGATACAGATGGTCGACCCGAGGTAAAACAGCGTATCAGGGAAAAACAGCGTGAAATGGCGTCGATGCGGATGTTTGAGGCAATCGCGGACGCCGATGTGATCATCACTAATCCTGATCATTTCGCCGTAGCGCTATCTTATGATCCCACAGGTGATATGCCTCCTAAACTTGTTGCTAAAGGGGCGGATATAGTCGCTCAGAGCATTAAAGAGCGGGCTAAAAAAGAGGGTGTACCTGTGTTCGCTTCACCGGTGTTAGCAAGAGCTTTATTCTTTACTACGGACCTAAACGGGTACGTTCCAGAGCCTCTTTATGAGGCTGTTGCTCAAGTAATCGCATTTATTTTTAATATTAACAGTTTCAATTCGCGAGGGATGAATCTTCAGGAGCCAGTTCCTCAAGTCCCCTCAGATATGCGATTTGATCAAGACGGTAGGCCTGAGCTAATTGACGACTAAACCTTTGAATCTTCCATTGGAGATTATATGTTGGGATCGACCGACGAGATAACTATCGTACAGAATGTGGTTACGCCTCATCCTTCAGATCAGACTTTAATCAGTGATGTGGTCGGTTTGTGCGGTAGCGGTCGCCATGTCCTTGTGTGTGGCGATTCAGATACTTATTTAAATGCGATTTGTTATGCCTCTTACAAGGAAATGAGTACTCGCGTTGATCTTGTTGTGAAGCGTATTTACCCTGCGACGACTGAAGAATTGCTAAAAATATTTAATCAGACGGTTGATAGCTTAACGATAGAGCAGGCAATCTCAGAAACTAGAAACAGTAGTTCTGTCGTTATAATCCCTGATGTCCTCGAGTTTGGTGGCCCTGATTGGTTGATCTTAACTAAGCTCTTGAAGACGTTTGGGGGCGCGAATATTGGAGTGTTGATTTTTGCACGACGGCAAGACACCTCCAGAGCCCCGATTGCTAAATTTATCAGCGATATGAAAGTCTCCGTAAAGGATCTGCCTTCATTGACTCGGGAGGACATTTTGCGGGTTGCTCTTCCTGATACTCATCATTTAAAGCGGCAGTCAGATAGTTTGGTGGAAGGGCTTGCAAGAGATTTTAAGATTAAGCTTGACGCCGATTCTCATGGTCAAGAGTTGGACAGTTCTGTCAGCGACCCATTGCGGTTCAAGCGTAAGCCTTTTCCGTATAACATTTTTGCTGTAGTGGCTTTATTTGTTGTATCGATGACGCTTGGAGTTTACCAGCACAACTACCCCGGTGAATTCAGCGCCTTTTTGTACAGTATGGTTGACGGGATGCGTGCGATCAGCGAGTACCTCACGGCAATTTGGCAAGAGGCACTTGCGCTTGTTTCGCAGGCACTTTAGAAACTTTCATGACGTCCGATAATTAAATTGAAGTAGTTACGATAAGCGTAGAGAGAAGATGGCAGAAGATGAGGCTCAGGGCCAAGACAAACATAGAGACGCTCCGGAAGAGTCAGATACAGCTTCTTCCAACGAGCTAGATACCGTGATTAATCCGGCGAGTGTGGTCGACAACTTTGACAGTGGAGTAAAGGCTGATTCGACAGATGGCACAGATAAAGCGCCCTCAGGACAGAATGCTTTGGATATGGCCGATATTGAGTTTGTCCTCAGGCGAGAACTGCGGCCGTTGATCGCTGAATTGTCGGAAGAAGTAGATCGCTCTAAGGCATTAATGAAGCGTCTGGGGCTTGCCGCTGCTGGCGCCATCGCACTTGCAGGTATATTGCTATTCGTGGCATCTGGCAGGCTTGCTGGCGAGATAGGAAACCTTGAAAGTGCTACTCTCGCTATTTCGAAGCGTATTGTAAATATGAATTCGGCGCTTGAGTCGTTCTCCAATATCGAAAGCAATATTCGGTTAGTGGATCAGGGGCAAGCTGACATCCTTGTTAAGCTCTCTGCACTCTCCCAAGAGCTTACGCACGCCGATGAAAGAGCCGCCAGTCGATTGACTCTAATGGGTGACCAAATAATGGACGACCAAACTTCCTCAACCGCTCAAGACGATACCCAGTTTGACAATTTGCAGAGTCAGTTGAGTGCGCTAGAGGCCCAGGTATCAGGGGTGCAAGCAAGGATACTTAATTTGAGCCAGTCGATAGGTGATCTTGAGCCGCTCAAGAAAAGCATTTCTGCACTTGTCGATATTGAGCGTCAAAACCTCACCGAGCTGTTTGCGCAAAAAATAGCGTTAGAGAAGGCTCAGCTTCAAAAATCAGTGGAGGATGAACCAGAACCTAAGTATTATGACCCGGAGATAATCTTGCTCAACTCGCGGTGAGCCTTAAGAATCAGACTTACCATATAATTTGAGTCTTACTAACACTTCCTCTTTTAGCTCTGTTCCATCAAGCGCCAACTGGCTACTTAAGCCAAAAATGAGATCACTGACAGCGTTAGCTAGAGAGGATGCATCGCTTTGCATGACGTTGCTTGCTGCATACGCAAGGTCGTAGAGCGCATCTGACTCGAGTGTAGGTAACCAAGATGTTATGTCCCCGCGAAGCATATTCAGTACTAATTCATTGGATGGATACTTTTTAGTGCTCTGTACCAGTCCATCTTGATACCCCATGTTGATCACATGTTTGACATGTTTTTGAAAGATAAACTCATATTTTTTTTTGCGATCAGCCCATTCCGGCGAATCTTGTACATTATTGACCATCGAGTCCCACAGTGATTGTCCTTGGAGGGGGTCAGACTCTTCATATGATCCACTATTATTTAGTTGTGCGTTCTCAGAATTGAAAGTCTTGTTGTCCAAGAGCCTTTCCGTCAAGCCTTCAAGCTCGGATATTTTTCCGATCACAAAAATCAGCATTACGACGATTAGGAAAACGACTAGGCAGATAAAAAGTATCCCGAAGGTATTCATTTACATCTCCGTCATCAATCTCAGGTATCATCTGGGACGTCAGGGGTATCTTCTGCAGGATCTTCGTTTCTGAGCAGCCCTAACAATTGTATTTGAGAATCAGCTTTAAGCAGCACCTGCAATTGTTTGGCAATATCATCGGCCTCCTGAAATACCTGCGCTACGTTTAAATCAGCTTTCTGATATTTCCCACCGAGGTCACTAATTTTTTGGACGAGTTCCGGATTAACGTAAGAAATAATAGCGCCATTAGACGTTTTGAGTACTTGGTAGCCATCTTGGGTTTGCCGCTCTGGGAGGGGTTTCCCTGCTTTTAGCGCCTTCTTTGCATCAGCTTGGTATTTTAACTCTATTTTTGCGCCTAGTAAGAACGCCTTATCTAGATGCGTTCTTGACCGCAGTGCAATGCGGGTCCGGAATACGGTACTAAGGTGGGAGTCGTCTAATGTTGCACACTTCTCAAAATCTGCTTTTGCCTTGACCTTCGCGTTTGAATCGCCTTCTTTTTTTCTAAAAAATTTCATTCCCCCCCCCTCAAGCAAAGTCAAATATCATTGCGGACTTGACTGACAATTTTTTTTAGCAGTTGACTGACTCTCGATTCGCTCACGTCTAGGATGGCCCCAATCTCTTTTAAGTTCAACTCCTGCTCGTAATAAAGGGAAAGGATGAGCTGGCTGCGCTCTGGAAGCGCATTAATTTTGTGACCAAGAATTTCGATATGCTCCAGATGGGAAAGAGATTCTTCTGGTGAGGCCTGCTCGCTCTCAAATTCGTGCCCTGCGTCACTGATTTCTTCGAAGGATGACATTAAGAACGTATGACTTTTTGTTCGCGCTATATGATATTCTTGGATGCTTAGATCCATAATAGTTGCAATTTCTGAGCTTGTTGGCTGCCTGTTATTCTCAGCGAAAAATCTACTGGTAATAGCCTCTTCGTCTCTTATATGGTTGTTATCATTTCGGGATAAGGGGGATCTTCTCCTGACTTCATCGATAATAGCCCCTTTGATTCTCTTAGAGGCAAAGGCGGCTAGATCACTACCTTCTGCCTCATCAAAGTTGTGGTACGCTTCCATCAACCCCACCATTCCGATTTGTACGAGCTCCTCTAATTCTACAAAATTTGGAAGTCTTGCTTTTAGATGGAGAGCGATTCTCTGCACTAGCCCAATGTGATCCAGAACGTTCTGTTTTCCAGTCGAAAACAGCGGGTCAGCACTTTTGTATTCGTTATAACCTTTAGTCATATTAAATCGTCTTGGCGACTCGCTCTACAAAGAATTTAATGGATCCTGAATTTTTATCTATTGGACCTGACATAATATTAGCGGCAATCGCTTTTATATCATCAGCAAGAGCCGATGAAGGATGTAAATTTACTGCTGGTATGCCTTTTCGGGCGGCATCCAAGCAAGTCGAGGCGTCGGCTCTCACCGATCCCGCATAGCTTAAGTCTAAATCTAAAAACTGCATTGTGACTTGATTGACCCTCTGGTAAATAATCATAGCCTCTTGTTCAGATCGGACCTGTGAGGCCAGTAGGCTCAATTCGTTAATATCATATTCCTTTTTTAATACTTTTATCATAGCGTAAGCGTCAGCTATTGAAGAGGGTTCGTTTTGAACCACGACGAGTCGCAAATCACAAGCAGAGAACAGAACGGTTACATTATCTGTAATGCCAGCGGCCGTATCGACTATGAGCACATCGCAGTCTGGAAGCGTCGAAATGCCGTGGATTAGCCCTAGCAGCTGAAGCCGAGAAAGATTGGCAAGAGTTTTTGATCCACTGGAGCCAGGAACCAACTTTACGCCACTTGATGTGGTGATGACGACCTCTTCAATGTCCTTTTCGCCGGATAGCACATGAGCGTAAGTGTAATTCACACGTGTTCCCAACAAGAGTTGAGCGTTGCTCAGGCCAAGGTCCCCGTCTAGTAACATGACCCCTAACCCCTGATTCGCGAGCTCAGTTGCTAAATTTACAGCGATTGTTGTTTTTCCTACGCCGCCTTTTCCACTTGAGATTCCAATTACTTGCATTCTTAATCCTTGTAAGACTTCTTGTAAGCTCACGAACAGTTATATTAGCACTATGGCTTTAAATTCCTCATAATTTCGGCTGGTTACTGCTCGAATCACTGGTTTCAGGTACACGCTGATTTTTATCGATCGTATTTTGCAGGAGCGCTGCAAATTCAAGAGCATTGACACTTACGGACATTTTTAAGTCATCGAATCTCTGGTCCCTATCTCTTATAGCATCGCTGGTATCAATAACATTCAACAGCGGAACCTCATTATGGCTTAATGCAGCAGCGGATACAGTGTCTGCAACTTCGGCATCAATTTGCATTGCTTCGATATGCTCGCTCGCACTGCTTTCTGATACAGCATCGTTTGTAATTGGCTTTATGCTGCTGAACTGATTAGAGGATTCTGTGTCCTGAAAGTGACTATTAATCTCCATAGTTTCAGTTGGGGTAAGGTTGTGAAGAATATCTCTGAAATTCACCTTTTCTGTGCAGATTGGCACTTTGACGCCGAAATTCTCTAATTCTGAAACGTCGGCCATGTCCTTGATCATTAAATTTAGGCCGTCCGCGGATTCCCCATCCGCCGATTCTTCAGATTTTAGTATCTCTTTGTGTTCGTCTTCACTTTCGATAGCTACGATGGTGTAATGCTTTTCTTCTTTTAAGACGCTTGCAACTATTAGGCAGTCGCTACCATAGATGAGTTTAATTTCCTCGAGTGCAGCGCCCGCGCCTGATGATTCTACAAGTTCCACTTTCACGCTACCGCCCTCCATCTTCTATGGCATTGTCCCCACCAATACTGCCAAACAGCTCAATTTTTTGTTCCTCTGGAATTTCAGTGTAGGCCAACACATGCAATTCTGGAACTCTGAGCTTTACAAATTTTGCCAGCCACTGACGTAAATTAGGCGAGACAACTAGCACAGGAATTGCACCTTTTTCTTGAATTTCATTAGCGTTATCAGCGAGCGCCTTAAGAATAGACTCAGCAAGTTTGGGTTCCAGAAGAACATGAGCGCCATCGCTTTTCTGATGGCTGCTTTCTAAAATTCTCTCTAAATCGCCTGCAAAAGTAATGACCGTTAGTTTGCCAGCGGGATCGATGAGAGGCTGTATAATCATGCGACCAAGTTTTGGCCTGACCTCTGCTGTAAGGGCGTCAGCATCGGAAGGTTCTGATTTCGAGATTGTGAGTGCTTCGGTGATCGTTCGCATATCTTTCACAGGTATCCCCTCGGACAACAAGTTCTGCAAAATCTGGGTAACGGTCGATAGCTGTATTTTGTTAGGTATGAGATTCGTAACAAGCTTAGGGTAGCTTTTAGCTACGCGGTCCAGTAATTGCTGGGCCTCGTCTTGCCCCAGGAGTTCGTTCGCATTATTTTTTAAGATTACGCTCAAGTGTGTCGCCATTGTGGTTGCCCCGTCGACGACTGTGTAGCCAAGACCTCGGGCGACATCTGCTTGTGAGGTGTCAATCCAAACAGCGGGTAGGCCAAATGCGGGCTCCGTTGTTGCATCTCCTCTTAAATTATTGCCGCTGCCCTCTGAGTTGATGGCCAGCAATTTCCCGACTCGGAGTTCACCACTTCCGCGCACGACTCCGTTGATGATAATTTGGTAAACGTCGGGCTTTAAATCTAGGTTGTCACGAATGCGAATGGGCTGTACTAAAAAACCGAGCTCTGCCGACAGTTTTTTCCTGATTCCTTTGATCCTTGTGAGTAATTGGCCGCCTGACTCCGCATTTGCCATTGGAACCAAGCCATAGCCTATGTCAATACCTATGACATCGACCTGTTCCAAATCATCCCAGCCTAGCTCCGGATTAATCAGAGCCTGGCTTTCCGACTTGGCCTTGGTGTCGATCGCGGCGAGCTGTGTTGCTTTTGATCTGCGAGCTGCGAAGCCAAGCCCCGCAGTAATTACCCCCAAAGGTAAAAAAATGCCATACGGCATGCCTGGAATGATCCCTAGAATGGTTATAATCCCCGCGGCTAAAAATAGAGCATTCTCATTTGCCATTTGACCACCGGCCTGCTCTGCTGTTGACTCCGTGGTTGTAACGCGAGTTACTAGGATTGCTGTCGCAAAGGATAATAACAGCGATGGTATTTGTGCGACGAGTCCGTCACCAATTGTCAATAAGACGTATATCCTGCCAGCTTCTTCCAGACTGAGGTCGTGCTGTGAGGTCCCAACAACCAAACCGCCTACAATATTGATCACAAGGATCAGCAAGCCTGCTACCGCGTCTCCACGGACAAATTTTGAAGCACCATCCATCGAGCCAAAGAAATCCGATTCTTGGCTCAGTTCTGCTCTTCGTTGTTTTGCGTCGTCTTGATCAATCAGCCCAGCATTTAGGTCCGCATCAATTGCCATTTGTTTGCCCGGCATCGCATCTAGGGTGAATCTTGCGATTACCTCTGATACTCGGCCGGCTCCTTTTGTTACCACAATAAAGTTAATGATCATTAAGATCATGAAAATGATGAAGCCAACCACGTAATTACCCGAAATAACGAATTCACCGAAGGCTTCAATTACGTACCCAGCTGAATCGGTGCCGTTGTGGCCATTGACAAGCACTATGCGCGTAGACGCCACGTTCAAACCTAACCGCAGAAGCGTCGCGATTAATAAAACCGATGGAAACGAAGAAAACTCAAGTGGATGTCGGGTATTCAGGGTAATCATGACGATCATTAGACCGACTATTATGTTGATAGTGAACAGGATATCCAACAAGAGGGTCGGCAACGGCAGGATCAGTAGCGCGATAATTAAAAGCACTATTAATGGCATTCCGATATCTCGGAGGGCCGCTAGCGAGAACGACTGTCCAAAATTTGACAAGTATGCCATCATATAAAAGTCTTATTTTTCAATTTCTTGTGCCGTTTTTTCGGGAGCGGGCTGCGAGCCAGGCTAAAAATGTAGTATCCGTTCAAAGATAAAGCAGTTTTCGTGCCAGCCTGGTCGCTTGGGATACAAAAATTTAATAAAGAAAATCGGATTGAGGCCGATACAAGATACATTGGATGGGCAACTTCGAGGAATTTTATATGTATGGATTTGTGAGGCTATTATTGGGTGTGTCGGTTGTCTTGTCCTTAGAGGGGTGCATCGGATATTCCTCTGACGCATTTCATGATTCAGCTGTGCTCAGGCCCATCGTTGAGAAGAGAGATACTTTGGTCGCCACGGGGTACGCCGTTATTGCAGTGCAAGATAGCGAGATAGCTGCACAACGTCGCCTTTTGGCTATTAGAGCCGCAAAATTGGATGCATATCGCTCACTGACAGAGCAGGTCTACGGACAATACCTTGATTCCACAGTCACAGTGTCTCAGATGGCAGTTCAAAGTGACTCGTTCAGGAGTAGGGTTGAGGGTGTTATCTATGGTGCAACAGTAGTCAGAATTGAGCCCGTCGGAACAGAGACTTACGAGGTAACGATGTCTCTCGACAAAGAATTAGTCAAAGATCTCAGAGCGCTCTACTTGCAGCAAGTCGCGTTTAATAGGCGTTAAGTAATGAGGCCGCTGTCAAAAGGTCTGGTTCTCCTATTGCTGGCGCTCGTTATTATAAGGGCACCTCAAGCAATGGAAGAAGTCCATTCTTCGGTGTCTCAAGGCGATGCCAGGCTCGCTGCCTTCAAAAACAACCTCATGGAAATTGCACTGGCAAGAGGTGCTGTTGTGAAGGGCCTCTCTTACATTGATGACCAGGGTGCGCTGCATGAGAATACGCTATTTACGGTAAATCAGTCCGTTAGTGGCGCGCAGATAGAAGCTTATATTGAAGAAATGGGCGGGCAGGCCCTTTCGGAGTGGGGACCGATCGACATCAGAGACGCCTGCGGGATCTGGGGAGGAGTTAATGAGCGCTCGTTCAGTAAGACGGTTTTCTCTAAAGTATCCTCAAGTGCTGGAGATCAATCTTCGGCTCAAAGATTTATAACGCCCGTTGCAGGGGCGCTGCTAGACGAGTTGAGAGAGCGATTGCCCCGCTCCGGACTAAAGTTGGCTAACTCGAAGGGGCTTCGAGCGAGTCCGCCTCCCTCGAGGTCTAGCTACCAAAAAATGGTAATGGGAGGCGCGCCAGACCTGCAGGCTGACTATCTGTTAGAACTTGAGGTCGGGATTCCGTCGGGTCCCAAAGACAGGGCATTTTATCAGCGCTGGTATGCTCAATTGACAGAAAATGTCAGCGACTTAGTTAAGTTCGAAAAATCTGGATCCCAAAGAGTTTCTTATCAGGTGGTTGTGTCGCTCACTGAGGCGGCGACGTCGCAGGTTCTGGTCAGGTATGTTACAGAAATCAAAACGTCTGTCAGAGCTTCCTACAAGTCGGGTGATTTATCTGTTGACATGAGGCCTAGTCAGGTGTTGAAGGACTTCATCGTAGAGTTGGACGCCGTTCTGTCGAATAAGAGGTGTACGCCCAAATTTTTCACGGTCTCGCGCATTGCGGACTCTAATAACTATCTAGTGGGTGGTGGATTTGATCGCGATATCCGAGTAGGTGATTGGCTGTTGGTCGGAGACACCAGCTTAATGATTAACGGGCAGCTCAGCAACGCGGTGCTAGATGGCCTCTTCATAGTAAAAGTGGCACAAGTGGCCGGTGATAGTGCGGTGGGCGAGCGCCTAGGGCTCGGCCCGAGTGATCAACTCAGCGACTCAAGTGCTATGCTGGCAACAATCCTTTAGGAGAAAATGTATGAAAGGTTTCTTTTTCGGTGTTTTCGCGGTCGTTTTTTTGAGTCCATCGATCGTGCTGTCGGATCAATCTGCTCAGTCTGCGATTAGTGCCTCCGATATAGCGCGACTGCGAGCTTTTATCGGCGATATGCCGCCGGGGCATAGCGTATCCGGGGGTGGTACAGAAGTTGCCAGTGGGGGTGGTTACCGAGTTCGTTCAGGAGACACATTGAGCGGTATAATTGATCGTCAATTCAGCAATCTAGAAATTAACAGCGCTCTTTTAAAAGACGTTATCGTCTCCTTGAACCCGCATGCATTTAAAAGGGGCAATCCTAATTGGCTGCTAGCAGGCAGGGAAATTAAGTTTCCTTCATCAGATGATTTTAAGCGATATATTTTTCCCAGCAATGCTAAAGATGATGAAGTAGAGCCTAAATATTGGGTACGCTACCCCTAGGGAGGGATTTGTATGCTTGGGCCTGAACTCGTCAATCACGTTATTAAGCCCACGCCCTTATTTTCGACGGGAACCCCCAGCTTGCAGCTGACACACCCTGTACCCCGTGAACTGGGGCTTTCAAATTATCAAACAATAAACGCTCTGATCCAGTCCAACTCGGCAGGGTTGTTATATCTGAAAATGAATAATCGCCGGCTTGAGTTACCTGAGCACTATAGGAAATGGGATGATCGCGTTATTCAGCTTCAGGTCCGTGAGACGCCTGATGGAATAGTATTAGTTCCCGGGAGAGTCCAGCCTAAGGCTTTAGCCCCTCTTCCTGGGTTAAACTTATATTCAGATACGGTGGAATATGTCTCTGGACGCTCTCGGCAGTTATTGCAGAATCTGAACCTCGGTTTCAAAGATATTGCATCTTTAGTCTCGCCTGATTTAGCCGGTCGGTTAGCTGGATGGATAAGGGCATCCTCACTATCTTTCCCACCCTTGCTATCTGGAATCGATATAAAGAATATAATTTCTAACAGTGGCCTGACAAAGTTCGAGTCTAATTACTTGACGATCGCTCTTCTTATTGACTTATTGCGATCCTCGATACCTGAAGGCGCCCAACGAAAATTGATCGAAGAGTTTTTCGGTGATTTATTGTTACGCTCTGAAAGTGCAGCCCGAGCGATGCAGCGGGGGGATGTCTACTTTGAGTGTGCAGGCCTGATTAATCAAACACCTTTTGACCTTGTCATGTCGCGTCGCGAGTCCAATGGTTCTGAGGGTGACGACAACGAAGATGCACCCCGATGGCAGGTGGATTTGTATACCTTTTTCTCTGACGATGATCAGGTGTGGTTGACTGTGCAGGCGCTCTCTCCAGTAAAGCTTGACATAGCAGTCTGGATGACTAGCGCCCCTTATTTTGCACTGGCGAAGGAAGCTCTGAGAGATCTGAGGGTCGAGTTAGAGGGCTCAGGGATAGACGTAGCCTCTCTCGAATTGTACAACTCGCACAAAGGTAGCGTCCCAACTATACCCTCGCTTACTTCTTCGTCCTCCATTTCTAACATAGACCTTCAGGTTTGATAATGATAGATCCGGATAAAGAGTTCTCGCAAAGCGCGTTTGCCGTTGAATATGGCAGAAAGAAAGCTCCGACTGTTTTAGCCAAAGCTACTGGAGAGGACGTGAGTATTATGATTCAAGAAGCAAAAAACTCTAATATCCCTATTATGGAAAACCCCTACCTCGCTAATTTATTGGAAGGAGTAGACATCGGTGAAGAGGTGCCCGAATCCCTTTACACGTCTCTTGCTATCGTTCTATCTTGGGTGTTTTGGTTGCGCGGTGACAAACCTTTTTAAGCTCACTGCTTTACTGGTCTATTCTTTGACGGCAGCTTACCTAGCCGGTCATAAGTCTCTGTAATATTGTGTGAGTGTGATGTTCTAAAAAGTTCTAATGTGCTTTTCGTTGAGGCGAGTTTGCGATCGATAAGAAGGGCGTTACGAGTATGTGCATCTTTACAGGTTCCAATCAAAGCCCGCAGACTTTCCCGTGTTTCTAATTCTAATAAATCAGCGGTTTCTGTCGAAAATACCGCCTCAGATTGCTGGGTTAAATACAATAACACGTCAGCTTTTCGCTGCTGGATTGACTCAAAGGCGTCTAAATCATTGTCTTTCAGATATAAAAATTCAGATTCAAGTATATCGCTAAGGGCCGTTGCTTTGTGAAGCGCTTCTTTTAAGATTTTGCGTTCTGGCATCAGGTTAAGTGCTTATTAAGTGATTCACTACCCACCTATCAGCCTCTCTAGTGCAACAAAGTTTTCGGCAATTTTGCGGGAATCTAAGGGATAGTTTCCATTTTCGATGGCTTCTTTAATATTTGCGACCTTTGCTGCATCGAAAGTAGCTTCCTCTAGAGCCTTGGTCATTTCAGGACTGAGTGAAACTTGATCTAAAGTTTGTGTTGAGGTTTCCGCTGCCGGCTTTATGTCCGATGCCGCCTGTTCACTGACTTTGCTGTTTATATTTTTGCCTTTCTGAGCGGATGTCAACCCGCCCATTATATCTGGAATATTTGTCATGAGACGCACCTAGACTTGTTCTTGTTCACTGTATCGGTTCCAATCAAAAAAACTTTAGCACAAAAACGAGTGCTACATAAGCGGCTCTACCGCACCAATATCCGTTACGCGCCCGAAAATTGTTTTGCCAGATTCGAGATTTTCCATTTCTATGATTGCTCCAATCGATGCGTTTTCGAGCGCGCGCACTTGTACCGTGACGGTTATGGAACTTCGGATGATTGAAAGAGTAAGTAACTCGCCTTTTTTAATTGCAGCGGTTGGCTTGGTATTGGAGTGCCTCAGAAAATCGCCCTGCATTAGGTTTCTGGTGGTCTCTAGGTATTTGACATCAACATTCGCTGGAATAGCGTCATTTGGCGTGCGCGTGCTGGTTGGCTGAGAGTCAAACTGAAGTTGACTAAGTCGCTGTCCTCGCGACACTGAGCCGCTGGCGACCAATACAAGACGCTGTTCAAGTTCCGCGCTCGTGTTCTCGGATAGCGTTGATGTATTATCTTGAACGAAGTCACTGTGCTTAACGATTTCATTTACAGAGACGGTTCGAGTGATTGTGAAACCGATGACGTCATTTATATTGGTAACAGTATTGTGGGCGTCGGCAGTATCGATTAGCTGTTGATCGATGTCACCGCGGGTCAGTATCGAGCCCTCTAAAAGGCTTCGGAGGTATCGGTAACCTCGGCTCGCATCAAGTATGCGAATCCGGGTATAAATTTTCCAATTTGTCTCTGGACAGTTCACCTCAACCGTAACTCGATCACTGTAGGGAAACGCAATGATGTATTCGGGGCAGGGTTCGACTCTAAGACGGTTATCCCAGATCAGCGCTTTTATATTCTGTGTGCGCACTCCCGTGATGTTGGATGCTGAAAGAGCAATGGCGTGTTCGAGCGTTTGTTTTAGCTCCAGCTGCGTTTGCTCTTCGGCTCGTATTTCGGAGACAAAAAGAGTAGCTAAAAGCGCGATCAGCCAGTTCATTCTTAAAATTTTGGTCACGTGCTGACCGATTTTGAATGATTTTATGCCGATCTCAGTAATGGACCCTGAAAATTGGACAGCGTTGTAAGTGCTTCCGAAGGTCATGTCGCCATCCTCAAAGATACATCTCTTGTGACTGATTGGTCTGGCTTAGGTTCCGCTTCGGATACAGCGCAGCTAACGCCACCGTAAACATCAAGCGCTGTCCGCGCGGATGGTTTACATGATAAACCCGGTCACCCAACCAGTAACGAATGGGTTGACTGCCATAGAACCAAAAAATTGAGGAGACAGAGACCACCTGCACTATCGACTCTCCTAAATCCTCGTCCTGGACCGGCTTGGTCAAGTGATAGAAAATTGAATGGGGTAGATCCAGTAGCTCACACTGGCGGCTCACTGTCATCAGATCCTTCCAGTCTACCATTTCTTTAGTCTGGGCTTTTGAATCCGTTCGAACCCGCGTTCTAAAAAGTCATCCCCCAAGGTTAGATCGCTTTGCAGCGCTGCCAATATAACTTTGGCCTTGAATTTAGGTGCATGGGGATGACTCTTTCGTTCCATCGCTCCTCTGCAAGGCTTGTCGCTCGTGAGGAAGGAAGCGCTTACTTTCATCCAATCAGTGCCTAATCAATCGAGTCTGCTTTTTAAAGATGTTACAGCTGTTGAGCCCACGCTGGCAACCGACGGGATCTTATGAACGCTGCGGGCGGAAACCGGCAACCAAAATGCCGGCAACAGTTTGCCGGTTCTATAGCAAAGTCGGCCTCAGGCGCCAAATAAAATACCCTTAAGCATTGATTTTTATGGTTTTTATAGTTCTGGCACGGGTTGTGCTTAAGCAATGGTAGTAAAAAAATAAGTAGAGCATCCCGATGAACGGAATATTTGGATTACACGAGCAAGCTTTAAACATGAAGGCCTCACGGCTTGAGGTTTTGGCAAAAAATATCGCGAATGCCGACACTCCAGGATTCAAAGCACAAGATGTTAATTTTCAGAAGGTGCTATCAGCGCAATCGGGAATCGCGGCTCTGACCACAACGCATGCGCGGCATTTAAAAACCTCGTTAGTAAATAGTGACGGTCTTGTTTATACCAATCCATACAACCAGTCGCTTGATGGAAATACAGTGGAGATTGCTATGGAGCAGGCTAAGTATGGTAAAGCGGCGATGGATTATCAGGCCTCACTCGACTTTATTCAGTCTCGTATCGGCTCAATCAAGCGCGCGTTGAAAGGAGAATAAGATGGCGTTAACCGACATTTTTTCAATCGCAGGCAGCGCGCTTGCAGCGCAATCAACGCGACTTAATGCTACCGCAAGTAACATGGCCAACGCTTCAAACGTATCCAGTAATGAGGAAGACGCATACAAGGGCAAGCGGGTTGTGTTTAGGACCCTTGTAGAAGATCAGATGATGGGTAACGTTTTGCGACCCGCTGGCTCCGTAACTATTGATCGGGTGGAGGATGATTTGGCTCCCCACTCCAAGCTCTATGATCCCGGTAACCCCATGGCAGATGACGAAGGCTACGTTTATAAATCCAACGTCGAAGAGGTTAGTGAGATGGTTGAAATGCTAGCCGCGGCGAGAAGCTATCAGAATAATGTTGAGGTCATTAACACAGCCAAAGAGTTGATGTCTCGAACCTTAGAAGTTGCGAAGAGTTAATAGGAGAAGTAAGCAATGACAAGTTTAGATCCAAATATAATGACCACTCAAGCTTACATGGCGCAGCAGTCTAACGCCGTTTTTAACGATGGTAGTGATGATTTAAACAGAGATGCCTTCTTGACTCTATTTACTGCTCAGTTGAAGAGTCAGAACCCACTCGACCCAATGAAGAACGAGGCTTTTGTCGCTCAGTTAGCGCAGTTCTCCCAAGTAGAAGGGATCAAGGGAATGCAGTCGTCGCTTGAGAGCTTGGTGGGAAATCTGCGGACTGAAAAGCTGCTCACGGGATCATCGCTCGTAGGCAAGAAGGTTGCTGTAGAGGGTGGTGTAGGGTCTGGTGGTGCTGGTCGCGTTACAGAGACGCTTGTGTCACTTCCCAAGGATGCCGATTCGCTCATCTTAAGTGTCTACAGCGGAATAGACGGCTCTCTTGTTTATCGAGAGGAAATAGGGGCGCGGGAGGCTGGAGAACACCGGTTTGGCTGGCCAGGACTGGATGGCAGTGGGAACGAAATGCCGGTCGGCAAGTATACATTCGCTGCGAGCGCAATAGTCGATGGCAAAATTGAGACCGCACCGACATCCGTGCTTAGTGAAGTAGCTAGCGTTAGCTGGAATCCTAACAGCCAGCAGCTTGATCTACAGTTACATGATGGCGATTCGGTATCACTTGATCAGATCAAAACGATCTCTAATTAAACACAATTAACAACTTATAGGGCTGAACTATGTCTTTTTATACTTCACTAACAGGTTTAAATGCAGCGACAACCGAGCTTGCGGTTACTTCAAACAATATCGCGAACTCGGCCACGGCGGGATTCAAGCGATCGTCGGCCAGTTTCGGCGATATTTTTGCTACGTCGCCATTGCAGCGTGCGTCTGCAGTGGTTGGCCAGGGGGTTGCACTCAAAGAAGTGAGCCAAGAGTTTAGTCAGGGATTTGTCCAGTTCTCGTCTAACTCACTCGACCTGGCCATCACTGGCGATGGATTCTTCCCGCTTGAGTCCGCGGATGGCACAAAAATATATACCCGAAACGGCGCGTTCATGCTTAACGAGCAAAATCAGATGGTCAATGCAGCGGGTCAGGCCTTACAGTCATTGCCGGTTGATTCAACAAACAAGGCCGACTTCAGTCAGCCACCATCTGCCCTCTCAATCCCCCGCCAAACGGTGTCTGAGTTTAGGGCCACAACTGAGGTTGAGCTGGGCCTTAATCTGCCCTCGGACGTTGAGCCGATTACAGCGATTTTTAATCCTAATAAGCCTGATTCCTACCATAGAACAACGTCACTAACCGTTTACGGTGCCTCCGGTTCTCAGCACCTGGCCACAATTTATTATGTTAAGACTCAAAATGCTTCGGCCGACAATCCGACCAATAAATGGCAGACCTACGTCTACATTGATGGGGAGCAAGTTGATCCAGAACTCATTCAATCGACTGATACCGGCGGAGACGAGTATTTTGTAAATAAATATGGCGAGTTAAAAACTAGGTCTGAGCTCGAATTTCTTCAGAAAAATAGTAGCGACAGCTCACAGTATCTGGTGACGCAAGGAACGATTTATAGGAAATACTCCTACGATATGCTGTCTGATCCTATCAAGTCGGCTCCTGCGACCCTTGTCGTCCAGTCGATTGCTTCAGACACCAGAGATGCGCTGGCTCTCGCTGGAGGCTCAAATGGTGTCGATCTCTCGGCGAAGACCCGCGCGCAGATGAGAGATTTATTTCAGCTAAGCGTTGACGGATCTGCATATGTATCGGTCGGGCTAGAAAACTTAGCGGGTCGGGTGGGTAATGATGCACTATCGGGACAGGAAATTGCGTCGGAGCTAACAAAGGTAATTAATGAGCGCTTCGGTGACGGGAGAGAATTTGATCTGAGCGATTTCATTGACACCGCAGGAGCCTCGACCGGTGTGACCTTGAATCTCACTCGCGATTATGACCAGGGTGATGCCAATAAAATTACATTGGCTGTCAATTTGGGCGAAGTGCTCGCTCTTGCGAAAACGGCTGGCGATATCGATATAGACTTTACTGATAGGATGTTGAGCCCTGAGCAATTAAGCACGGCGCTTAATAAGTATCTTAAAGCGGGTTACGGAAACACAATTCCGGCGAATATGAATGATTTTGAGGTTGAATATGATTTTGCACGTCAAGGTTTTCGCTTCACTCAGGATGGCGAGAACAGCTTGCATGTTACGACAACCGGCGTGCAGTCAGCTTTTGCTGTCGAGAATGTCGACCTGACGGGCGCCGATTCTCTTGCCGAGATAGATCCAGTTGGCGCTTCAGATAACGACCCCGCAATCAAGCTATTAGGTAACATTATACCAAATGGAGACTTAATTCGAGAGACTCGAGATCAGCGAAACGGTATCACGGTTACATTCTCTGATGGTCGTTTTAATATCGCTTCAGGAACAACGGGAGACTCGTCGAGCATCGCAATTCGTAATTTCACAGATTCCTCCGGTACTGTGCAGGCCAATGAATTGGGCACCACGCTTTTCGGCTTGGACTATGACGCGACTAAAACTGATTCTGAGAATACCATGTCTGTCGTCGAGGAAACCTCAGCGGTGGCGAATAGACCAGCCGTGCGGGGGCAGATCTCATCGCCCGCGATAGTAACAGGGAATCAGATGGGCGTAGATCCGAGAGCGCCTTTTGCGGTAACTATTGATAACCGCTCGGTTACCGTTATTGTTGATAATATTTCGGCTCAGGTGCAGCTGGATCTTGGGGATTACTCCATTGGTACCTTTACCCAAGAGCTTGAGAAGAAAATTAATCTCATGGCCGACGCACTGGGGCGCCAGGTATCTGGGGTTAAAGTTGAATTTGATGACACTTCCAGCTCACTAAAATTCACAGGTGCTACGGCAACTGATAGTTCGTTTCTTCAGATCGCAGGGTCTGCAGACTTCGGTTTGGAGGATGTTGACTCAGCGTTTGGCACCACATCAACCTATATCCAGTTGGCGGCTGATAAGCAAGGGGCTTCTACCCCGCTGTTTGTCTTTCAAGATCGTGTGGGGAATTGGATTGAGACTACGGAGAAGGGAGATTTCGATGACGTCAATATCCCCCAGTGGACTCCTATCTTTTTGGATAAAGGCGAGTTGACGTTTAATACCAGTGGAACCCTTGTGTCCCCTGTTAACGAGGTAAGCCTCGCGTCAAGTGAGATCACGGGGAACCAGATTGCGCTGAATTATTCAGAGAGTACCCAGTTTAACAGCCCATTTGCGGTGTTGTCGCAATCTCAGAACGGTGCGCCAGAGGGAGATTTAGTGGGCGTTAACATCGGTGAGGATGGTTTGGTTGTTGCAAGCTATTCTAACGGATCTCAAAAATCGCTAGGCAAAATCATTTTAGCGAATTTCGCCTCTCCAAAGGGGCTTCGCCAGGTCGGTAATAGTGGTTTCGTATCGACATCTGAGTCGGGAGAGCCAGATGTTGGTGAGCCGGGCGCAGCAGGTTATGGAACCATTCGCGCAGGTGCAACTGAGCGCTCGAATGTGGATCTGACGGCTGAGTTAGTGAACTTAATTACAGCGCAACGTAATTTCCAAGCTAACGCAAAGGCGATTGAAACAAGTTCTACTCTGACATCCACCATTATTAATATGCGCGGTTAATCCTGAGGCTGGGGAGTAAGTTATGAAAGCGATCTATACAGCAATGGCGAGTGTTAGGCAGATTGAGATAGCCCGCGCTCAGTCTGCTAACCAGTTGGCTAACGTTTCTACTGTCGCTTTCAAGCAAAGTTACCAACATGCCACTAATTCAGTAAAAATAGCAGGCTCTAGCTTTGCAACCTCCTACCAGCCAATTGCGGTTTCGGAAGATATCATTTCATTGGCAGCTGGCCCAATGCAGGCGACTGGTCGCAAGCTAGATGTTTACATGGTCGGTGCTACTGTGCTTGGTGTCCAGGCATCAAACGGACAAACGGCGTTTACTCGCCGCGGGGATTTAAATGTTAATGAGTTGGGGCAACTTACAATAGGTTCTGGCGATCTTGTAATGGGTGACGGCGGGGCGCCGATTTCGGTTCCGCTCGGTCAAACCCTTGAGATTTCATCTGATGGGGCGGTCTTGGCCTACGATCCGAATGCGCCAGAGGCACCGGCATCAGAAGTGGCTAGGCTGTTGCTTAGAGATGCGAGTGCGACCACTCTGGTTAGACGCTTAGATGGGTTATTCGAGCCAGCTGCGCAAGTAAATGTTGGCGGTGACTTTGACGGTGGTGCAGTGCCTGCAGAGTTAGTTTCCGGCGCTATAGAAGGGTCAGCGGTGAATGTCGCTGAGATGCTTGTTAAAACTATGGAAAACAATCGTAGTTTTGAAGCGCGCATCCGATTAGTTAAAGAATTCAAAGATCTTGATCAGGCTGGAACCAGCATGATCAGGATGGCTTAAGGGTTAAAGGAGAAAGCAAATGGATGCTTCATTATGGGTTGCCAAGACAGGTCTAACAGCACAGCAGTCTCGGCTAACGGTAATTTCTAACAATTTATCAAACGTTAACACCGTGGGTTTCAAGAAAGATCGCGCAGTGTTTGAAGATCTGCTTTATCAGAATGTTCGTCAGCCCGGTGCCTCGACTGATGCTCAGACAATATCGCCTACGGGCCTTATGATGGGTACAGGAACTCGGATTATTGCTACTGAGAAGATCCATAGTCAGGGCAATATGATTTCTACCGAAAACGCGCTTGATTTGGCGATAACGGGTCGCGGATTTTTTCAAATTCAACAGGCTGATGGCACATTTTCATACACCCGAGACGGTTCCTTTAAGCTGAATGATCAAGGCCAAGTGGTCACCGCCAACGGACAGCTATTGGTGCCTGCACTTACCATTCCTGTAAATGCTGCAAGCCTGACCGTCGGCAGAGATGGCACAGTCGATGCTGAGCTGGAGGCGGGCGCGGGTAAGGTGACTTTGGGTCAAATTCAGGTGGCTCGATTTGTCAACGAGGCAGGTTTACAGCCGATGGGGCGCAACTTGTACCGTGAAACTACGGCCAGCGGCACGGTCGAGATTGGGATACCTGGCCTTGCCGGTATTGGTGAGGTTATGCAGGGCGCTCTAGAGGCTTCAAATGTGAACGTCGTCGAAGAAATGGTCAATATGATCGAGACTCAGCGTGCTTACGAGGTTAACTCTAAGGCCATTGCTGCGGCCGATGGCATGCTCCGTTTCTTAAACAATAACTTGTAAGAGTTAGGTAGAGGCATACAGATGATGCGTATTCTGACAATAATGATCTTGCTAATCGTTGTAGGTTGTAGCTCAAGGCCAGCAATTGAGAGGCATTCGGACTTCGCGCCTGTCAGGCCATTGCAAGCAATGCAAACGGAGAGTTCGACAGGCTCTATTTTCACAAATCGGTCCAGCATGTCGCTTTTTGAAGGGCAACGTGAATGGTACATCGGCGATATAGTGACCATCGTTCTGAGTGAGACCGCTCAGGCGAGTCGAAATACTAACTTATCGACCGAGCGATCCTCAAGCAATGATGTTCTGGGCACAAAGGGCCCGAATGATCTTTTCCCAACAACCGGCTTTATCGGCAAGGCCCTACCGCAGCTCAAGCGCGACGGCGCACAAATCTCTTCGGAAGGTGGCGGAAGCACCAATCAGGCGGCCTCTCTGCAAGGCATTATTACGGCGACCGTCGTTGAGGTGTTGTCTAATGGTAATCTCATTCTTCAGGGCGAGAAACAGTTGTCGATGACTGAAGGCTCTGAATTTATCCAGGTGCGGGGAATCGTAAGATCCACTGATATTCAAATGGACAACTCGGTCTCGTCTCAGCGCTTAGCAAATGCTCAAATTTCGTACAAAGGTACGGGGGATCTCGCGGCGAGCACTAAGCCGGGATGGCTCTCCTCAGCTTTGTTCAAGTTCTGGCCGCTATAACCGATATCGAATAGAAGAAGGCAACCTAAAATGATGATTGCAGTACGTAAAATCAAATTCTTGCGGAGACGGTGCGCGACGCTGCTTGCCGTAGCATTACTGGTGCTGTCTGGTGAGGTTTCAGCAGAGCGAATCAAAGACCTTGCCTCGATCGGTGGAGTCCGTGAAAACCAGCTGATCGGATACGGTTTGGTGGTGGGTCTCCAGGGCACGGGCGATGGTAAAGATGTATCCTTCACGGGCCAGAGCCTTAAGTCCATTCTTTCTAGTCTGGGTGTTACGACTAATCCATACGACGACTTTGATTTGGCGCAGTCAGCGGGCAGACCCCTTGAGCTCGACAACGTTGCCGCCGTGATTGTCACTGCCGAGATCCCCGCTTTCGCGAAGCCAGGGCAGCGGGTGGACGTGAACGTGTCGGCTCTCGGCGTGGCCGAAAGCCTGCGCGGCGGTAGTTTAATCATGACCCGGCTAAAGGGTATCGACGGGCAGACATATGCTGTAGCACAGGGCGCTATGACCGTGACTGGCATTAACGAAGAAGTTGCCGGTACGAGCCTACAGATTGGCGTGCCTACATCTGGGCGAATTCCTCGGGGAGCGATCATAGAACGGGAAGTTGAGACTCCGTTCAACAGCAGTGAATATCTCGTATTTAACGTACACAGCAAAGATTTTGGAACAGCAGACGCCATCACCAGCGCTATTAATAGTGAGTATGGTGAGGGGGTCGCGTTTTCTCTTGATGGTGTTTCCGTTGCGGTGAACGCCCCAACAGACTCGTCTCAGCGTGTTAAATTTGTAAGTATGATCGAAAATATTGATGTGGACCCTTCAGAGCCTTCTGCTCGGATCGTAGTTAATTCTCGCACCGGTACTGTCGTAATTAATAAAAATGTGAAAGTTCAGGCTGCAGCTGTTTCGCACGGGAGTCTCTCGGTGCGCATCCAAACACTCAATACCGTATCTCAGCCCGAGCCGTTTTCTGATGGTACCACCGTCGAGATTCAAAATGCTGGAATTGCAGTTGAGTCGGACGAAAGCGCTGTACTTTTTGAGCCGGGCGTGGATCTCAAAGAGGTGGTATCGGCTGTTAACGCTGCAGGTGCGTCAACCTCCTCACTTATTGCAATTCTCGAAGCGCTCAAGACTGCGGGCAGTCTGCACGCTGACCTAATGGTGATGTAAATGGAAGCAAGAATCGCGTCTTACAATGATTTTCAGGGTTTAGCTAACTTGCGAACCCAAGCACAAAAAGATGCCTCGAGCGCTATTGAAGAGGTTGGGCAGCAGTTTGAGAGTTACTTTACGCGAATGATGCTCAAGTCTATGCGCGATGCGAGTGAAGTCCTGAGAAGCGACTTATTCTCATCGGATCAGTCAAAAACCTATGAGCAGATGTTCGATGAAGAACTGTCAACGGAAATGGCCAAGAAGGGTCCTTTGGGCGTGGGCGAATGGATGCGCCAAGCGGTTGAGAATAATATGGGCGGCCCAAGGGCAAACAGCAGATCCATTGCTGCGTATCAGTCAGACAGTGTAACGCGTCTTGACAGTACTGCGGCGATGCTCCTGAGATGAGCGATTTTCTTTCGATAGGCGCCAGCGCTGTTAACGTTTATCGGCAGGCTATCGCCACGACCAGTAATAATATCGCCAACGTGAACACAGAGGGCTATTCAAAGCAGGGTGTTAACGTCGGCGAATCTTACCCAACGCAAATAGCAAGCTACTTTATCGGCACAGGTTCGACCGTCAATAGCATTCAGCGGTCTTACGATGAGTTTGTCGAACGTTCCTTACGAGACAGTGCGAGCGATCTGCAAGCAACCACGCCATTTATCGAGTACACAAACCGTATTGTCGATATCATGGGTTCTGAAACCGCTAACCTGACCAATGCCATCGAAGCATTTTTCAACGCGAGTCGCAGTTTAAGTGTTGATCCGGGATCCATCCCTCTGAGGAACGAAGTGTTGAGCAGCGGTCAGGCACTGGCCTCTCGGTTTAATACCCTATCCACTCAAATCGATGCCGTGGGCACTGAGTCTAGGGATCGGCTGGGAGCGGCATTAGAAGAGGTGAACAACCTTGCCGGACAACTGTTGTCTATTAATAAGCAATTGGGACGCAATTCCGAGAAATCAAAACAGCCACCTCAGCTCATGGATCAGCGAGATCTAATCCTCAGGAAGCTGTCGGGCTTGAGCACTATAGGGGTAACTGAGTCTTCTAACGGGCAGGTTAGCGTTAATTTCGGAGGCGCGGGCAGGGGTTTTGAGATCGTAACTTCCAGCGGCGTGCGTGAAATAGCTATGGTTAGTGATAGTGCAGACCCGACTGGAGATGTTCAGCTAGTTATTGATCCGAGAGGCATCAAGCAGCCGCTCCCGCTTCTATCGGGCGGCGAAGTTGGGGGTCTACTAACCTTCCGAAATGAGGTGGCCAAGGTTGCACGAGACGGACTTGATCATATAGCCGTTCAGTTTGCTAACAAAGTGAACGAGGTCCACAGGCAGGGTTTTGATCTTAATGGAGACTTTGGTCAAGATTTTTTCAGAATAACGCCAAGCTACTCCATCAATTCTGAAGCGGTATCTGGAACGTTTTCTGTCGACGTCAAAGTGGTAGATCAGACTGATCTTCCAACTGATCCCACAAAAATGATGTATCGTGAAAGTACACAAAGCTGGCTGGTCTACACTGACTCCCAGCTTCACCCTGAGGCAGAGCTTTCGGTTGCCAATAACTTTAGCTTCAGGGGATTGGCACTCTCCATCTCTGGAACGCCTGAAGACGCCGACACCATAATTTTATCGCCCAAGAATAGAGCCGCCGATACGTTTACCATGGAGCTTAGAGATCCTCGCCGGGTGGCTGCCTCTGAACCAATGACACTGATGCCGGCGCCCGCGAATTCCAGTGACGTTTCTGCCGCTCTGTCCTATTTACTTCCATCGGAACGCTCGAGTGGCTTTGATAGCGGCGCACGTTTTTCTCAGCTCTTACCTAATTTATCTAGCGACACCGATTTGTCGCTTTCCACCAGCAGTGTTCGTCCTGCTATTGTCATCGATGCCAATACGAGCGCCCCAACGTTAGTATTTGATATCGGTCCGAACAGTGATCAGCTGGTGCAGGTGCTAACTGCTGAATCGGTTCACCTCGCTGGCACGGTTATTACGGGCTCTGAGGCGGCCCAGTTAGTAGCCAGTGATGCTGGGTTTAATGCGGGGGCTGCCTATAATAGCGAATACTTAAATCAAACGGGATCCAATGCTTATCTCGACACCGCTGTGCGGTTGGGGGCGATAGGTAAAACGATCACCGAAGTTGTTCCGGAGATTGATTCTGCGTCTGGGGACCTGCTGTCTAGACAAATTCAGTTGCCGCCGGCCATCTCATCAAAGGTTGTACCGAGCTACACCAATAGCTCTGGTTCAGAGGTTACGCTTATCGATGCAGGCGACCTCACTCTGAATGGGCAATCCTTGGGCGCGCTCACTCTCTCCAGTACAGAGGCGCTATCTGCTGCTAAAATTAGTGCGTGGCTAAAATCTGAGATCAGCGCAAGCGGGCAAACGGGTCTCGTCGTCAACGCAAAAACGGATATCTTAGTTGCCAGCATTGACGCTACCCAGACGCTCGAAATCAACGACGTATCTATAGATTATGACGTGTACGCAGACATGACCGAGATGCTGACTGCGATTAACGCCGTATCGGGGCAGACTGGCGTTAGGGCCGAGTGGGATTCGGAAACAGCCTTTCGATTAACAAATGCTGCCGGCTTCGAGGGCGAGAATATTGTCTTAGGTGGCACCGACAGTGTGACGGCATTGAATCTAAGTACAGGCTCTTACTCCGGACGCCTTGTTGTGACTGGAGAGGTGGGCGAGGAAGTGGCGCTGACGCTGGGGGCGGGGCAGCCTTCTGATCTAGGCCAAATCGGCTTTTATACTGGCGTTTATGTCGACAAGCCGCTTAATGAAGAGCTTGCCGTATTTGTAACCGGTACCGGTAGCGTCGGTTCAGCGATAAGCGGCAGAGCCGCCAATGTCGACCAGTCAAGCGTCGCTCAATTGCCTGCTTCACCGTACAAACTAACTTTTACAAGCGATGATATTTACACGATCACCGATACAGCCACCGACACAGTGGTGAGCAAACGCCTGTTCGAGTTTGGCGTGCCCATTGAGTATCGAGGCACCTCCATAAGTTTTAGTGAAAAGCCCAAGAAGGGCGACGAATTCAGCGTGTCGGCAAATGCCAGCCCCGGGGGCAACAATAAGAACATTCTGGCACTCATAGAATGGTCTAAACGTCCGATAATCTCCGGACAGACGTTCTCTGAGGCCTATCTTGATCTAGTGTCTGGTGTCGGCTCTCGGTCTTCGATGTCGGAGTTACAGAGAGAAGCCCTTCAGGTGGTTTACGACCAAGCTTATAACACTCGAGAGGAGTCGTCTGGCGTTAATTTAGACGACGAGGCAGCAAACCTAATCCGTTTTCAGCAGGCTTATCAAGCGGCTGCCCAAGTTATTCAGGCGGCCCAGAAATCTTTCGACACGCTGCTACAGATCCGGTAAGGGGATATTATGAAGATTTCGACGGCTCAGTTCTTCAGCAATAGCATAACGCAGATGCAACGCCAGCAGACGAAGGTAGCGCAGCTGCAGACGCAGCTCGGGACCGGGAGCCAGCTTGTGAATCCCAGTGACGACGCGTCGAAGGCGTCGACCATCAATCGGCTAAACTCGGCTATCGAGAGACAGAGCGTGTTTAGTGCGAGTCTTGATGCGGTAGAGAGCCGATTGGGTATCGAAGAGGTCGCCCTGCGATCGGTAAACGATCTTATGCAACGGGTAAGTCAGCTGACTATCAGCGCGGCGTCCGACACCCTAACAGCCATTGATCGCAAAATAGTCGCCGCAGAAATTGAGGGTATTCGCGACGAGCTTTTTAACCTTGCGAACACCCAAGATTTTTCAGGGCACTATATTTTTGCGGGATCGAAATCGACTGAGCCGGCGTTCATAAAAGACGAATACAACCGTGTCACGTATAACGGCGATTACGCCAGTATGAAGGTGGGCGTATCCGAAAACCGAGATATGACGATCAATAACATCGGCGCTAGGGTGTTTTCTTACGTCAATCGCGATCCATCGTCGGCGACCTTCGGCGCGAGCTTTACCAGTAATGAAATTGGTGGGAGCCCGAGCCCTCCCGCTGAGTGGGTAGTGAGTAGTGCTCAGCATGTTAGTGGTGGTGTTATAGCCGGTTTTAGTTCACCCCAAGACGATATCTATCCTGAAGAGTCTTTGGGTACGGATGATCCATCTGTTTCCAGGAGC
>ERZ651776.407-NODE-407-length-61757-cov-6.991796_pt1 | contig 61757 bp, 46 predicted proteins | sample MGYA00514761_ERZ651776 | MGnify/ENA metagenome assembly ERZ651776
TAGGGTTTTGGTTGTTACCCTAAATTTTTCTGACGAAACTTTATCCAATTAATACTACTACCATATAAAAAAACAGAAGACGAAAGTCGCGTGCAAAGCCTCAAACTCCGATGAAGACGACAAATCAAGCGTGACTGATTCAAACGGAATGAAAAACGCAGCGTTAGTAGCGGCGACGATTGCGACGCTTGGTTCTTCGGGAATGAGTGGTGTTGCGAATGCCGCGGATTCAGCGGGTTTTGATTTGGAAGCCATGTACGCGTCGAAAGGGCAAACGGCGAAAGTGAAGTCTCGATTCGAAGGGACGGAGACGGCGAAGTTGGTCGAACAACCGGCGGTGAAATCGGCACCGGCGTTACCCGCGGCGAAACCGAGGAAAGAAGCTCCCGCGAAGAAGGTGAAGGCGGAAAAACCGGCGCCGAAGGTGAAGGCGGCAGCCCCGGCGGTTTCGGCGCCGAAACCGACGCCGGCGCCGGCGCCGAAACCGGCGCCAACGCCTGCACCCGCACCGGCCGCGCCGAAACCGAAGGCGGCCATGGACGATTCCCCGATCAACTGGTCTGAGATGATGAACTCGACGACGCCGTCTAAGCCAAAGGCGGAAAAACCGAAGAAGGAGAAAGCTCCGAAGAAGGAGAAAGCTGCCGCCGATTCGTCTTCCTCCGAAGGCTCTCGATTCTTGTTGCCGGGCACCAAGGCGAACTTTTCGAACATGCCGGCGCCCGCCCCGAAGAAGGAGAAAGCCCCGAGACCAGTGCAGCCGAAACCAACGTATGAGTTCACTCGATCTGGCCCTGGGGAAGCGGAAGGCTTCCAAAGAAGAAGTGCGGAGAACAAATCCACCGCGAACGGCGATAACGAAATCGTCACGTTCATCGCGTCTGTTTTGTCCGCCGCGTTCATCGTCAAGATTACGGAAAACAAGGGCAACAAGCCGAAGTTGCCGGCGGTGGCACCGAGAGCGGCGAAGAAGAGTGCCGCTGGTGGTGGTAAAGGTGGTGGCGCTGACGAAGCGCAGAAGTGGATTGACGCGTGGAAATCCTCTTCTGGAGGCGGTTCGGGAGACCCGGCGCAAGACGCGCAGAAGTGGATCGACGCGTGGAAGGCTAAGCAATAAAATATAATAATACTGAAAGAACAACAACGACAACAACAACAACATTAACAACAACATTAGTAGAGAGAGAGAGAGAGAGAGAGATTTATTTTTTATTTTAAAGAGAAACGGTAAGTATCATCGCGCGTATGGATAGTAATACTAAAAACAGTCTTCGTTTTATCCTCTCTTTTTACTCCTCAAATAGCAGCTGGGTTACGGAAAACTTCCATGCCACCCAGAAACGGTCTCAACGCTTCCGGCACGGTGACCGACCCGTCTTCGTTTTGAAAGTTTTCCAAGATGCAAATAATCATTCTCGGAACGGCACACGCCGTGGCGTTTAGCGTGTGCGCGAACTGCAACGGCTGTTTCTTCCCGTCCACCGCGTTTGGCCTGTATTTAATGTTCAATCGTCTGGCTTGAAAATCCGTGCAATTCGACGCGCTCGAGATTTCCCCGTACCTCTCTAAAGCCGGCATCCACGCTTCGATGTCAAACTTTCTATACGCCGGAGCGCCTAAATCGTGCGAGCTCATATCTAATACTTTAAAGTGCAAACCTAATTCCGCGTACATTTCTTTCTCGATGTTTGACAACTCTTCGTGCATTGCGTTCGACGCTTCCGGCGTGCTCACGGCGAACATTTCAACCTTGGAAAACTGGTGCAAACGATACATGCCTCTGGTCGCCGCTCCGGCTGCTCCGGCTTCGGTTCGAAAACAGTGCGAAAACGCGACGAACTTTTTCGGCAAGTCTTTCTCCTCGTACGTTTGGTCCATGCACTTACCGCCCAACAACAACTCCGCGGTGCCGGCTAAACACAAATCGGAATTTTCCACGGAATACACCTGCGTGTTTTCCGCTCTCGGTTGAAACCCGCACTTTTCGACGACTGACTTTCTGACTAAATCGGGAACAACCATCGGTTCAAACCCTTTCGCGATGGCTTTTTGCATCGCCCAGTTAATCAACGCCAATTCGAGCATGGCGCCGACGCCGGTTAAATAAACGAATCGAGTGCCGCTGACCCTCGACGCCGTCTCAAAGTCAAACATGTTCAACGTTTCACCAATCGTCACGTGATCTCGACACTTCATCGTTCCAAAATCTCTCTGCGTTCCCACAACCTCCATCACCGTCGCGAACTCTTCGCCTCCAATCGGTACGTCCGGGTGCGTATCGTTCGGAATCTTTTGCGCTTCTCTTTGCAACGCGTCGGAAATGTCATTCAATTCAACTTCAATCAGCGCTAATTCGTCTTTAATCCTTTTCCCTTCCTCGATCAATTCATCTCTGATGACTTTTTCCATCTTCCCTTTCATTTTCTTCGCGTTTTCGTTCCGACTCGCTCGCAACAAATCCGCTTTTTGGTCCAACGCGACGAACGCTTCGTACTGCGAAACCACGAATTGGACGGAAACGTTCGTCACGTTTCGGTTCAAACAATTCGTCTCCACGTGCGATTGGTTCTCGCGGATGGATTTAAAATCAATCGACGCTTTCCACACCTCTTGCGGTTTACTCATCGTCACATCGTTTTGTGCCTTTTCTGCGTCGGAGGATGATACCGAACACGACACCGACCGCCCGGGGAGAACGACGACGTGTTTCCGTCGCGTCATCCATTTCGTCGGTAAAGTCCTCCTCGTCGTCGCGTTTTGATGATAATTTGCAGCGGAGAAAAAGCAACGGCGAGTGAGTTTTACGCCCGCTCTGAAGAGCATGATGGTTTCGACAAAAACGATCGATGCGTGCGTGCGTCGTCGTGAATAAATAAATGCGAGAAGGAATTCTGACGACACGAAGCTTTTCGTTTTGGATAAAATGTGAGAAAACTCTCGATTCGGGCGACGATGCGCGGCGGTCTTTCTCTTCTCATTATTTGCGGTTATGATTACACGACGGCTACTCTCTTATGCTCTCTCTTTCTGCTATATATATGTGCTACTTTTACGTGTTTACTTCTCGTTTACTTCTCGGTCTTCTTCTTCTGAAGATAGTCGTTCAAAACCCGTATCACGTTTTTCGCAATCGAGACGGTTTCGCGCATGGCGCCTACGCCCATCTCCCCACACATCAACGTTTTCTCGATCGGGTCTAAGAATTGCACGCCGTCGCCGAAAGGTTGTTTGCCGTGATTTTCTTTAATCGCGTCGATGTGTTTCTTCGTGATTGGGTTTTGCCACATGTAAGTGTTCATCGCCGGCGCGATGAGAAGCGGCTTGGTAAAATCCCAGGCGCGGAGTATCGACGTCGCGAGATTGTCGCATAATCCGTTGGCTATTTTTGCTAACGTGTTTGCCGAGCACGGCGCGATGACGCAAATATCTGCTTTGTTTCGTAAATCGATGTGCGTCACCACGTCGCCTCGTTTTTGCCATCCTCCGCTTTGATTGTATTCGGACGCGTCGTTGTAATTTTGCACGACGCAATTCGGGTATCCGTCAACTGTAAACGGGCCCAACTTGACAAACACCTCATCGTATAAGCCGCCGCTATTGGAATAGTTTCTCTCGTTCTTCTTCTTTCTCAATTGATCCAAAGAACGTTTGTTCTCGTCGTTCGTAGGTACGAGCGAGCCCGCGGGAAACGCGCCGCCAAACTCAGTCGCCTCGATAAACGGTTTCGCCGCGTTCGTCGCCACCGAGTGAATACATAACTTCGTTGTTTCTCTATGTGTTTCATCGTCGAAGTACTCGTCCGTTATTTTATGAATAAGTTCGACCCATTTCATCGCCGCGACCGATCCCGTCACGAGAACAAGCACGTGAATTTCCTCCTTCTTTCCCTCCTCCATCGCTTTCTCACTCCTCTCTCTTCTTCTCCCTCTCTTCAAATAAGTGTCTCTCTTTTAACCGTTCTTTATACTTCTCCCCTTTCTCTTTATTCCTTTTCGCTTTAAAGATCTTCTGCAGTTTCAAGCACTCGTCCAGCTCCCACTTTTCTCGATTGCATTTCCCGAGGAACCACTTTTCGTACCACGGGTTCGTCGTGTGACACGTTTGTAAGTTTTGCACGTTTTGGCGACACAGAGGGTGTTTGGAGAGGGTCAGAGGTGGGTGCATGTATTGTGCTCCTTACGTGGAGTCGTGAGGAGCGTTCAGAACGGTTCGGGGACCCTCGCGACGTCCGTATACTCGTTCCTTTTGTGCGATGGAATGACGGGTTGCTCCCTTTGGAAAAACGTCTTCGTTGGAGGAAATTCGCCCAGATCAGAGAGAGAAAAAGTCCGCGACGAGACGACGTGCACGCGACATATATAAACGATATTTGCGACGAGATATATACACGTACCGCTTTTTGCTCCGCTTTTTTTTTCCTCAAAAGCGATGTTCTCGTCGTAAAAGGTCATCGTCATCCAGAGCATCGGTCAAATCATCATGTGTTTCCGCATGTGTGTTTAAAGTCTCATCAGATATAAAAGCATCATCAAAAGCTTCATTCTTCGCATTGAAAAGGCCCTCCTGAACCTCAAAACGAGCAGATGTGTTCTCCTCATCGTCGTCATCGTTTAATCGTCGTAAAAAGTCCTCCTCGTCCAGCGTTTCCGCACGTGTAAGTCTCTCACACAGATGAAAGCATTTTCTTCCCCAGAGAGAGCGCAGAAACGCATCCTTATAAGCGTCATTCGTTGCACTGAAAAGGAGCGCACCATAAAATGCACACAAACACCAACACCGCGCGAAAAAGAGGACGACTGTTCGTATTCGTCGTTTTCTTTTCACTCCTCGCGATGTCGCTGACGTTTACCGCGCCTCTGTCGAGAACAAAGAAGACTTTACGGATGATGCGCGACGAGAAGAGGAGGTTTTCCCCCGCTGTAAAGGACGAATTCGATTTCGAGTTTCTCGACGAAGAGGAAGGAGATTCAGACTATTGGGACCAAGACGAGACGAAGAATAACGACATCGATGATGATGACTCGAATACGCATTACAAGAAACGAATGGGGAAGTTTCGAGACGCGTTCATCGATGCCTTTGATGATGAGACATTTGAGGCAAAAGAGGAAGAGGAAGAGGTCAGTCTCTTCACGAATACCGCGGAAACGCCAATCAACGGGAGGAAATGTGCACGATCGATCGCGATGAAACCATCCAGACGACTTTATGAGAACGATGATAAGAGCAGTGGTAGCAGTAGTAGTCATACTAAATGTGGGAAAAGACTTACGCATGAAGATTTCCCGCCCGTCGCCGTCGTGTCGGCGATACACGCGAGATCTTTGATGAAGATTAAATCGAAGTCGATTGACGCGATGACGGAGTTTACGGAGAATTTACGGATGGCGTTTGGGGACGAGAGGGATAAGAAGTCTGAGATGCATTCGGACGGGGAGTTGGTTTTAGTCGTGTACGGGGTGAACGAAGAGACGGAGGAGGTTTTAGAGGATTTAGAGAAACATTTGTTCCGCGAGAATGATTTCTATTTAGCGATTATCGATGGCGATACACGAGCGCTGAATGAAATTTCCGATTACGACGACGCGATCGCGAGAGGCGTGAAATTCACGAGAGCGAAGTTTGCCATCGTCGCGGATTTGAACGCGATCGTTCCCTCGGCGGAGTGGACGAAAATGGCACTGGTGAAAGTCTTTCGAACGGAACCGACCGTCGCGGCGGTTCTGTTCGGCGGGAACGAAAACGTGAGCGGATTTGAAGGCGCGAAGCGACCGGCGATGGTTATTAGAGCGTGGGAAGCAAAGTTCGCGCTGACGAGTGAAGATGGATCCTCCGGGTGCGCGAAAACCGAGAAGAGCTTAATGTCCGTCATGGTCGATAAAGGCATGGAGTTTAAACGATTGCCGAGGAAGTTGAAAAGAATCGATAAATCATCGCGTAGTAGTATTGGTAGTGATAATAATAGAGATAGCAGCAGTAGGAACGACGGCGGCAACAGAAGACTACTTTTTGAAGAAGAAGAAGAGGGTATTGACATTATGGACGGTAAATGGGAAGCGAACTCCAACCGCGGCGGCGTCGACGGCGCGTTTGATTTAGGATGCAAATCAGCCTCGAAGAGGAACGAAAAGAGTTTGTTCTGTCCCACTTCATCTAATAACGACAACATTAACAAACGAAAGAGAAGAGTTCAAGCGACGTTCATCATGCAATACTTCAACAGAGCGAAAACGTTGGGTGAGATTTTCGACGCGTTGGCGAAGAGCGTCAAGCACTCGTCGATATCTTCGCCCTCCTCGTTCACGATGGAAGTGTTGGCAAACGTAGACTCCGGGTATAAAAAATCTGATAACTGGGTCAAGCACGCGTTGGAGTTTAAGAAGCAAACCGGTAATCACGATTCGCCGTTCGTGTTGTCGTTTTCCAACGATATTCACGAACTCCGAGCGTATAATCGATTGGCGCACGTCGCGACGGCTGAATTACTCGTCTTTGCGCAAGACGACGATAAACCTGACGTGACAGACCCGAGCTCTTTATCCTGGCTTCTCGACGGTTTATCTTTAATGCGTCGTCACAAAGACTTGGCTTTGTTGGGTGCCTACCGAGGCCGGTACGACGACGGTTCTCGAATGAAGACATCGTCCAACCAAAACGACGGCTCGAAATTCGGCGGTAACTTTGAATCCGATCGCGAGACTCGCCCGATCGCGTACGTCGACAGCGAACTCGGCGTTCCTTTTCTCTGGATGTACAAAGTGAACATGGGCCCGATGTTGTTTCGAAAGTCCATTTTCTTATCATCCGGAGGGTTTCACGATCAATTCTCGTGCGCGGGCGAGATGGCGCAAGGGTTCGATTTCGAAATTTCCGTTCGCATGTGGAGCGAAGGATTCAAAGTTGGCTTATACGATCCAAAATGGCTCCATCGAATCGATAAGGATTTAACGGCAATCGGGAACCAAAATCGCCATCGAGACGTGCAAAAGAAAGAGTTAACGGACAAGAAAGACGAAGCGACGAAAAGAAATAACCAGAACATTTACACCTTGTTTGCTTCGGAGAAAAATTTTCACCACGAGAAAGGCACAAAATTAGCCAAGAAGAGTTTGAAGGAAGATTTAGCAAAAAAAACGTTAATTTGCGCATTACCGAAAACGCACGAGTTGTGCCACAACTCGTTTTTAGACACGCCGAGAGACGCGGTGACGTGCATGTCCGCCGACCGGAAGTGTTTCCAACGAAAGTACATCGAAAAGCACAACGTCGCGGGCGCGAACGACGAAGACGCGAGGAAGGCGTTGCCGAAAGACGAGAACGGAGACATCGACGTTTCCAAAATTCGATTCACAAAAGGCGAGAAAGTGAGATTCAAATACGAGTGGTTAGAGCACGACGGCGCGCAGAGAGTCTGGAACGAAGCTTTGGTGGAGACGCAAAAAGTCGCGCTGAAGACGGCGTCGTCCTCATCATCCTCAAATCTTTCCGTCGAGGATGCCGTAAAACAATGGCTGAACGAAAACGCGCCCGCGATAAACGAAAAAGTCGAACAAGTGCGCTTGCAGCTCGCGAAAGAAGCCGAACCGGAATTGAAACGCGCGGAAGAGCTCGCCGCGAAAGGTTTGATTTACGGCACCGGAGGCGCCGTCAGCGAAGAAGAACGGGCGAGACGCGCGAAAGAGGCAAAATCTGTGGATAAGAAAACGAGAGATCGCGTGGTGGAACTCGCCGGGATTAAAGCGTTCGAGGATGGGAAGGAAGACAGAGCGGCGTGGGAATAATAAATTTTTTTCAAGAGAGAGACAGAGATAGAGAAAGTATCATCAAAGTAGATTCTTGGCGATTAATGATATGTTTTCCTCTTTATCTTCTTTATCTTCTTCTTCTTTGTTATCGAGCGTTTCTTTCTTAAATACGAGTACTCGTCATAAATATGTACATTTTTCTTTTGATACGTAATGTTACCATTTTCTCTCTCATTTAGACGAGCAACGCAGCCATGATGGTTGCGCCAGCAGTCGCCAGCATCGCCTTGGTTGAAGCGCCTCCAGACGTACTCGTAGTACTATCGGAACCAACGTAATCGGTATACCCGAGCGTTTTTTCCACGGTTTGCATGCAACTCACGCCACTTCCGCACGTCCACTCGCTCGCGTCGTACGAAAGAACCGTCGGCGCCGCGATAATCGCTCGCTCGGTAATCGTACCGGTGTTTAATCCGTTGGCGTCGAAGCACGGACAATCGCGGTCGTACTCGAACGTTTTTTTCGTGCCGTCCGGTTGCGGCATGTCCGTGAATGTTTCGGCTTGGGCATCGTTGCACTCGGGGTATAACGATCTGCATTTTTCAACGGTGACCAAGTTCGTGCCATCGCCGAAACAGCCGACGCCGTACGGTCCTCTGTCTTGCGCGTGGTAGTGGTACACGTCATTCGCTGGCGAATCCGGAGTCTTCCCGATGTGCGCGCCGCACGCGTCCAAGTGCGGCAACTTTTTGTTCTCGAAATCCTCCCACTTCCCGTACATGATGTACGGCCCGACGTCGCCAATTTTCGTCGAGTGCGCACCAGATTGCGAATACAAACAGTGATACCTTCCGTGGAAATGGTAATCGCTCGTGTGTCCGCCGCACGGGCCGACGCATCCGCGATACGAGTCATCCGCTTGAACGTTCGGAAACGACCACGCGACAGAATCGTAACACAATTTCCTGACTTTACTTTCCGCCAAGCCGAGATCTAAACCTCCTGCATTATCATAGAGATCGCTCGGCGTGGAGCATCCCCAACCTTCAATGACTTTATCTTGCTTATCTGAAAACCCAGCCTCGAAAGAGTTGTAGATGTGCGCGCTCGTGCTCACCGCGCTCCCGCTCGGGCTATAAGTCAACGTTTTCGACTTTGTCGAATCCCCAGGATCGACGTACGTTTCCGTTCCGGCCGCGTACGTGCACCCGGTATCCTGTCGCAAACTCGCCGCGGCGGGGAGCGAGCCAAACGTCGGGTTCACGCACCCCGCCGCTCCTCCTCCTCCCGGTTGTGCGACGACAAAAACGTAAGACGATGAAAGCGAAGAAACCAAGGAAAAGGCGGCAGAAACAGAGGCAAAAACACTGTTCTTAATCTTCTTTCTCCCTCCTTCTCTTCCTCTCTTCTTCTTCATCCAAGTTCAAATCCTCTTCCTTTTTTCGTGTATTTTAAAATTTTTCTGTCGGTTGTGTGTTGTTAAGAAAATTTGTCAGTTTTTGTCATCAGTGTTTTTTTCCTTTTTTTTCTTTTTTTTGGTTTTGACTGTCCTCTCATTTTTTTCTCAACGGGCACAACTGTAAGAAAGCATCGGATCATATCACGAAAGAAGAAGAAGACAACAAACAAAGAAGACAAAGAAACAGAGCGCATTAAGAACACACACCCCGCGTTTAGAGAACAAAGCGAGTAGGAGGAGAGATGCTGTTGTTTTTTTGGAAGAAGACAACACTCTTTGCGTACCTTTTTTAATAAAGAGTGTTTGTATGTAAAAGACAACGAATTCCCCTAAAAGGTCACCACACTGCCCAGAGTCTAGAGGAAAAAAAATGAGGGAAAAGAACAGTTCTGTCCTACAGTTTGCTCCTGGTGAAGTAAAAGCACACGTAAGGAAAAAGACCCGAGGGGGAACTGCTCTGTTTTCGTTGTGAAAAAGACTCTCCTTTGACTCGTCTACTCTTCAGACTTTTAGTAGGGGTTTTGGTGAATACGTCACCGAGAGAGGACAGATACTTAGAGTAGTATATCAGTAGTACTATTGCAATATGCATGCGATGAGATAATTTGAGAGAAGAGAGACATATTCATCGTATTGAATACTACTCATACTCTCTATATCGAGCAACGGTGAGAGTTGCAACCACACAGAACAAAGAGGATAGAATCTCTTTCCCGGGAAACAGCGGAGAGAAGTACACCCAACGACCTCTCTCTCATCTCTCACACATCAGACGCAATACTAAAGATACCACAGATATCAACACACAAATACGCAACACTCGTCTCACAGACGCGCAACAAGGAGAACAAAAATGGGCGAAGCATCGATGGAAATATTCACGCGCACGATCGCCCCAATCCTCGGGTTCCTCCTCGCAAACGTCATGTTCTTCGCCTCGGTACCGGAGCTCCAAAAATACCGCAAAATGAACGAGTGGGGTTCCTTAAACAGCCACCCGTACCCGATCGTGGTGTGCAATTGCATCGGGTGGATGATGTACGGATCCGTGATTAAAGACTATTGGGTGTTCGTGTCAAACTTTCCAGGCTTGCTCGTCTCGGTGTACGCGTTGATGATAGCGCTGACGTTAAACGCGCGAAACGAGAAGAAGAGAAAAGAGTTGGAAAAGATGGTACTGGTATCTTGCGCGCTTTTAAGTGTAATGGGGTTTGTCTTGGGCGTGGTCATGCACGGGGACGAAAAGGAAGGGAAGAAGCGATTCGCGTCTGGGATTTTTTGCAACGTCGTCTTGGCGATATATTACGCGTCGCCGTTGTCGGAGATGCGACAGATCATTATGGAGAGAGACGCGTCGAGTTTGTATTGGCCGATGAGCGTGGCGATTACCGTGAATGGGTTTTCCTGGGCCGCGTACGGGTTTGCGTTGAAAGATTGGTTTTTAGTCAGTCCGAATATGTTCGGAGGCGTGTTGGGGGTTGTGCAATTGGCGTTCTTAGCGACGTTTGGTAAGAAGAATACTAAGAAGAAGAAGATGAATAAGAGTAGTAGTATTAGTAGTGTAAAGATAGAATTGGAGGAGCGAGGAGGAGGAGGATTAGGAGGAGGAGAAGAGGAAGAAGAAGAAGAAATTAATATCGTCGCGAACTTATCGAGCGAAGATTTGATCGTCTCCGGACAACCGAGGTCGTAGTAGTTTTGTATGCATAATGTTATTAGAGCGGCGGCAGAGGCGGCATTTATGATCGAGTTGTTAATATTATACCACTGTAATTTTGTGTTATTTAGTAAAAAGTAAAAGTTCTATTAGAATACCTCTTCTCTCTTCGTTCGCCAAAGTTAAAAAAGTATCATCATCAACGCCTGGACGATGATGAACTTTGCGTCTCCGAAACGACTAAACCAGTCGCATCCGCGCCTACTTTACCCAAGTTGCAAACATCGCACAGAGCGTCTTTCTTCTCGACGACGTACTTCGCCCCGCAACAGGAGCACGCGAGATCTTTGGTGCCTCTGTAGATTGGCGTCAGCGTCCCGGAACAGACGACAAACGGATTGCGAGAATCGTAATTCAACTCCACGGCGTCTTTGTTCTGTTTCTCGCACACTTGCAAAACCTGTTTCGCTTGCGTGGCCACGTTTGCGGGTGGGTTAAGCTCTAACAATCTTCGAGAAAACCCAGCCGCGGTTTGGAAGTTTTGCATCTTGTAAAAGATAGTCATCGCCGATCTCAAGGATAACGAGGAGTGAATCGGTTGTAAATTTTGGTGCGTGAAATACGCCGCCAACTCGGCGGCTCGGTTCGGATCCGATTTCGCGACTTCTTTGCGACTCAATTCGATTCGTAAAGCGACGGCGTAATCTCTCGCAATAGCCAACAACTCTTTCACCTCGTCCACTTCGCGTCTCGTTTCCACGGATAACAAAGTGATCGAGTGAATAATGTTCACGAACAAGTTCAACGCGTCCGAGAATTTCCCTTCCGTGACTTTTCTATACGCTTGCTTCAACTTCTCCTCGAGAATTGGCAACGTGCCCAACAAATTCGGCGGTTTGACTTGGCCGATAGGATCGGAAGAGTCCCAGTTTCTAGATAAAATCACCCGCATCTTCGCGGCGTCGCCTTCAGAGAGCGAACCGGGTAACACCCCGGTACTCGCAAACGCGCAATCCACAAACATTTGTTTCAACGGTTTGAAGTTTACGATGCCTAATTGTCTGGATAAGAGTTTCATGGCGCCATCGAATTCCCCAGCTGCCGCGTGATCGCCAGCGACCGCGGATTTGGCCGTCCACTTTTGTCTCGGGTCTACGCCGGCGCTCGGCGCGACAAACATTTCGCCCGCTTGGATACCCGTCGGCGATCCCGGTTGGCTTCCACCGACTAAATCCGCCGCCGGTAAGTCCATATCTTCCATATCCCAACCAGCGTCTGAGCCGTCTTGTGATCTGTCTTCTTCGTCGTCTCCGCCGGGTAAGATGTTCGCCAAAGGATCGTCTTTTTCCATCTCGTCGTCGTCGCCGCCGACGCCCAAATCCAAATCGTCGCCGTCGCCCCAATCGCCTCCGACACCTTCCATCTCGCTCTCGTCCATTTGGTATTGCGAGGCGGAAACTTCGCCGGACAAGACGCCTTCAAAGAATCCTTTGGATACGGTCAACAAAGGCCAGTTATCTTCCTTCAAAATCGGTTCCGGTGGCGTCAACAACTCTCCGACTGAAGCGTCGATATCCGGAACCTTGGCCCCGGCTTCTCTCAACTCCTCCGCTATTCTCTCCGCGTCGGTTTCTAAACCGTGCGTCTTCGCCGTCACGTATGCTAACGGGTGGTGACCGGCGGATTCGAGGATTTTAACGCGTTCCGTAACGTCGCCTAAGTACAACGCGTTGTGGAATTGACCCATGACGTCCGCGCGCATTTCGGAAATCTTCAACATTTTTTGCAGCTTTTCAATGTTCCCCGTGATTAAATACAAGAACGATAAGCGCTCAAAATTTTTCGTCTTTTGGTACGCAAACTCGACGATTTGGTGGTTCCCTTGTCTCAAAGCTTCCACGCCGAGTTTGTGCCACGTTTCTTTCTCGTCCAACGCTTGCGCGGCAGCCAACGCGACTTCAATGTTGCCGCACTCAACCGCCAGCGCGAATCGCGTTTGTTCGTCTCTCACAAAGTGCAAAGCAATTTCTGGGTACCCTTTCTTTTGCAAATACGCGATGATCGATTGACCGCACAAGACGTTCGATTTGATCATCGATAAAACCTGATCGAATTTGCGCTGAACCAAAGCGAGCTTGAAGACGTACTCCGTCGAGTCGATTTGAATGCGTCTGTTTTTACCGTCTCGGTCCAAGCAATGGACGACGTTGCCGATGACTTTGGTCACATACACCGCGTTATCCAACGTTCGGATAATCCCGGAATCACCGTTCGGTAACGCGTATTTGATGTGGTTCAAAGTCGTGTAAATGAACACGCCTCTGTCGTCCCAGGCGCCTGATTTCACGCGAATGGTTTCGTGCACCGTGCACGCGTGCCCAAGCTTTCTGTTGGCGATTACGATCGCGTGTTTCGATAACATGGCAACCAAAGACATGTCGTTGGACCAAACGACGTATTTAATCAACGGCGTCGTTATTTCCGCCATCGCGGCTCTTTGTTGAACGTCGAACAAAATCATGCGATCTTCGGCTCGGCACAAGAGAGATCCGGTGCCGGCGTAAAAGATGGCGTCCACGGTGGAATCCGGAGGGACGCACTTCTTCGTGACTTCGTTTTTCAAGTCTTTGATTAAGATTTGGTGCGTGGATTTGTCCAAAACGGCAAACCTGTTCCGCGCGATGAACGTCGCGGAAACGCCTTGACCTCGTCTCGGCTCGTTACCGACTTCGCCCGAGCGACCGTCGTCTTTCGGCAAGACGTGCAACTCGTACGATCCACCTTCGCTGTCGGAGTTGATCAACACCGCGTTTTCAGCCGGGTTGTAACTTAAGTTGCGGAAACCAGAGTTGTTTCCACCGCCCGGAGGTCGTCTCACGGACACCAAAGGATTATCTCTTTGACTTTCAAACTCAAACGAACGCAAGTATCGATCCTTTACGTAATACAGCATGTTCGCGTGCGAGGCGTACGCCGGTCGTTCTCTTTCCAATTTAAAAACAATCATCCCAGAATCGTGCCCGGCAGCCAACAAGTTCAAGTTCGGGTGCGCGGACAAAATCCAGAATCGATCGTTTTCTCTTCGAAAGGTTTGCGCGCCCGATCTTTTACTCATGTCCCAAACTCGAATCGATTTATCCTCAGAGTTGGAAACGATGATATCTTGTCGCGCGTGGAACATCACGCACGACACGTTGTTCACGTGACCTCTCAACGTGTCCACTTCCCAGGCTTTCGTGTCGTTCATGCGCCATAATTTCACTTGGCGATCGTCCGCGCCGGAGACGATCAGCGGTAAACTCGGGTGAAACGACGCCCAATTGACGCCTCGATCGTGGCCTTCCAACACGTACTTCACCACCGCATCACCGCCACCAAACAAATCCGCGTTCATTTGCGGGATTTTCAAATCCAATTCGCTCGGTCTTTGCGGACCTCCCGGCGAGGCAACTTTCTTCCTCAGCGCGACGATATCCCACACTCGTACGGTTTGATCCAACGACGCCGAAACGACCAAGTCATCCTTCAAATGAAACGAAGCGCACATGACGTAATGATTGTGTCCCGTCAACACCGAGATGCAATTCCTAGATTGCCAGTTCCAAATGCGAATGGTTTGATCGTCCGACGCGGAGACGATCCACGGGTGTTCCACGTGAAACTGCACCGTTCGGATGTAGTCCAAGTGTCCGAGTAAGGTGAATAAACATCTGCGGAGCTTGTAGTTCCACACCTAATAATAATGTTGTTGTTGTTTTGAGTAGTAGTAGTAGTAGTAAAGAGAGAGATAATAAAGTCGTCAGTGATTAGAAATGTTTCCATCGTTTCGCTTTTCGCTCGATTTCTTCGTAACCCTCAAATCTCTCCAATTTTACCCCATCACCTCCGGCGAGATCACTCTCTTAAACGCTCTCTTTCTCACAACGCAAACAAGAACACCACCACCAACGAGACGACCGACGACGATAAAAAGAAGTCAAGAAAACAAGAGCGAACCTTTATTTTATAATCGTCTCCCCCGGAAACGAACAGCGGTTGGTTGGTGTGAAAATCCACCCCACGAACCGGTCCGTCGTGTTCGTCGAATCGGTCGATCAGCGTTCCCATGCGGTAGTCCCACAATTGCACGACACCCGAATGTAACGAGGCTAAAATCCACGGCCGTTTCGGGTGGAACGAGAGGCCTTTCACGCGGTTCGATTTCGTCTCGAATTTTGTCAACATTTTTATGTGTGTAAAGCTCTGTGTGCTATCCTAAACGAAGCGCGCGCAACTCTCAACGCTCTTGCCCTTTGAAGCAAAAGTGAGAAAAAAAAGAGGCGAAAGAAAAGCTTTTCAAAATTAGGGTTGGACACCCTAAAACTTAGTTTTCTCCGAGTCTTTTGTTTCGTGTGTTACGAGTAAACGCATCAGACACGTCTACTGCGCAGTGTTGCGAGTGAGAGAGAGCTAAAGAGAGAGAGAGCGTCGAAACCTCCTTTTTTTCTCCTCCTAAACGCGCTCTCTCTGTCTCTGTCTCTGTTTCTGTTTTGGAGAGCAACTTTGTTGGTGTTGTCTTCTTTTAAATCTCTCTCGTCGATGGGAAGAAGATAAAACGAATTTCCATTGGTGTTTATATACATCGAGAGCGATTGGTTTGAGAGGAAGAGAGGAGGAGAAGAACAGACGAGCGCGACGATGAGCGAGAGTAAAAAGAACAACGGCATGAACCACGCGTCTTCGTCGAGACGAGAGTCCATGACGAGTTTATTCTCCGAGGAAGACGAGGACGAACACCGAGATGAATCAAAATCACAACTGGAACTGAAATACCACGTGGCACAAAATCAGTTTTTACGCTCGAACGTCATCCGAGAACAACCTTCTTCTTCTTCTTCTTCTTCTTCTTCGAAAGATATACATGGAACGTATAAAATAGCCGTGGTTGGGTACGGACACGTGTATGAGGATTTGGACGAGGATGGTGAGAGTACTAAAGTGAAAGAGAATGTGAATATATCCATGGACAAAGACAAACACGGCTATCGCTACGATTCCGTGGCGTTGACGAACGGTTTAATCGAAAACGGCATCTACGCCGTACGAGTGGATTATAAGCCTCGAGAACACGACGCGTTCAAACAATACGTGATAGAGGAAAAGTTTGACGCGATTTTAGTGAGGATTAACCCCGGTCAAATCACGCCGCATTCAAATCAGGAGAGGTTCGACGACCTCATGGAGGAGTTGGAAAATAAAACGGATATTTTAATCTTCGGGAACAAGGCGAGTTTACGAAACATGGGATCGAAAATCGCGCTGGTGAAAATACGCAAGTTAGCGTGCGGGTTGAGAGATACGCGGGCGTATTACACGAAGAAAGAGATGGAGAGAGGATTGAAGAAAGGGTTGAAAGTGTGGCCGAGAGTTTTGAAACAAAATCGAGGGTCGACCGGGTGCGGGATTTGGTTGGTGTGGTTGAAAGGGAAGCACGATCGGATCATGAACATGAATAAGATAGAAGATAGCGATAACAATAATACGAGCAGCAGTAATAGTAGTAGTGGTAGTGGTAGTGGTAGTAGAGAAGAAGAAGAAGAAGAAGAACGAAAGAAGAACGACGACGGGGAGGAGGAATTCGAAATCGGCGACGATACGATAGTCGTCTGTCAAGAGATGAACGATAACCACATCGAAGAGCACACGTTTAAAGAGTTGGTGGCGTTTTGCGCGTGCGGAAAAAAACACCCGGACGCGGGCGGAAACTGGACGTCCGTTTCCGACGGGAACTATTTACAGCAGCAGAACGACGACGAAAACGAAGACGACGACAAAGTAGACAAACAAAGTCAACTTCTCAAAGGCGCTTTCGTCGTCGACCAACGCTTACTCCCTCGAATCAGCGAAGGCGAAATACGCATGGTATTTGTCAAAGACGAGTTATTCGAAATCATTCATAAGAAACCAGTCGGCGAGAACGGCCGTTCCGCGGTTGCCTGGAACAACAAGACGACGTTTTACAAACCGGAAGAACCGTTGTTTCGAGATTTGACCGAGAAGTTTCTCAAGAACGATATTCAACGCATCGCGAGGAAGTTAAACTTGGCGTATAACGCGTTACCTTTGTTATGGACGGCGGATTTTATCCCCATGGATGACGACGACGAAGAAGAAGAAGAAGAACGCGACGAACAATTCGAGAAAGAAGAACAGAACAAAAAAGATGTCAACAACAGGAAAACAAAAACGCGATACATCCTCGGCGAATTCAACTGTTCCTGCGTCGGCTTGACCAAATTCCGCGCCGCGTGCGGCCCGGACAAAGACATGTCCGACGTCTCCGACCAAGACTACTTCGATGGCGCTAAACTGTGCGACTTGATTGGCAAAAGGTGCAAATTGCGCTTGGACGAACACAAAGAAGGTTTGAAACGGAAAGCGATGGTCAATCGAATCGCGTGGGGGACGATACTCGGTTTCGTCGGTTTCGTCGCGTTGTTATCGTCAAAATCGTCGTCGTCTTCCGGACAAAAAGTAGGAGGAATTAAAGGCGTCGACAAAAACTCGAACAAAAACGATAGAAGAAGAAGAAAACCTTAATGAAAGAAGCCAAGGGAGCCGGAGATGAAATATTCGCAAAGCCACATTTTGCGTATTCATCGCACGAACGAGAGAAACCGCAGTACGAAAAATGTGACGATTTTTGCGCGAGAAAAGAAGCGTTTTCGTACATCATCCATAGTAGTCATTCACAAAGCCACATTTTGCATACTCAATAACAGGAGTAGAGTTCTTTTGTATTACACGGCGTGCTCCTCGAAGACGAATGAAATCCCGCTAACGTGTTATTTGTCTCCTCTTTTCTCTAAAGTCACTCGTCAACTCCTCGAGAAATTTCAAAAAAATCATCACAAGAAACGAACGCAATACACAACATGTTAGCGACCATCGGGTGGTCTCGCCGGGGCGCATCCGAGGTTAAATTGTACTCTCCTGAGGACAACAACAACGACAAGAATAACAACAGCAACGGAACGATAGGATACGCGGAAGCGAGTTGTTCTTCTTCCTCCTCCAAAAACGGGGAAAAGAATTCAAAAATCCAATCGAATGAAATCAACTGCGTGGAGTGGTCGAAATCGAACGGGAACTGCGTCGCAATTGGTTTAAGCGACGGGCGAGTGGTCGTTCTGGATAAACAGTTACAGTGCGTGGGAGAAGTTAAGGAGGAAGAGAGGAAAAGAGAGAGGTTTAATACGCGTGAGAATGATGATCATGCGGAGAAGGAAAAGATGCACAAAAATACACCGTTGACTTTTGCAGCAGAAAATCCAGCGAGAGAGGAGGATGTCGACGATGACGACTTTGAAGTGAAATCGATGGATTTTCACTCGAGTTCGCGATACTTGTTAGTCGGTGGGACGTCGAATATCGTGAAGGTTTGGGATTTGAAGACGAGACGAGTGGCGAGCAGACTCGTATCATCCGGCGGATTATCAGGCGGCGGTCGTCGCTCGGCGAGTACTGCTATTGATAGCGGTGTCGTGAACGCGGTGAAATTTAGTAAAGACGATCGAGTGATCGCGTGCGGTTCAGAGAGAGGGGAGATTGTGTTGCATAAAGGTGGAGAACGATTCGGGGAGGAGGAAGATGAGGAGAGTTTTGGTTTAGGGAGAGGGAAAGAGTTTAATAAGTACTACTCGGAGCCTTTGAGCGCGTTTGACGTCAACGAGGAAAAGTCGATGATGAGTACCTCCTCCTCTTCCTCCTCCTCGGTGAAATGCTTAGATTTCTCACCGCACAGAAGAATGATGTTAGCCGCGGGGACGTCTCGTGGCGATCTGAACGTTTACGATTGCGAATCGGAATCGTTAGAGACGAGCTTTCATTCTTCGGACGCGAACAACGTCATTCGCTCGATTGCGTTTTCGCCGACGGCGCCTAGAATTATAGCGGTAGCCAACGACGACGGATCGGTTTCATTGCGAGATGTTGCCATGCATCCAAAAACTGGGGTGTGTTTACACATACCGAATCCGAATAAACGATGGATGCAATCATCGTCGGAGAACGGTGTCATTTTTGGTACCGCGGGCGCGGCGTCTTCCGTCTCGTGGCATCCGAGCGGTCAAGCGTTAGCGGTCGGATACAGAGGCAACGGCGTCGTGTCGATGTACGATTGTCGAAGCTTGAGAACGCATATGGATGAGAGGAGTAATAAGTACAGGAGCACTCGGATGAACGGTTTTAGCAATAGCACGAGCGGCGGCGCGGAATTTTACTCCGGAGACGATTTTGAGACGAGATGTTTGTTTGAAACCGAAGCGCACGAGGGCGGAAGAGTGATTGGGTTAAAATGGCAACCACCACCTGCGACAAAAGCGAAGACGAAGACGACGAATGAAGAGAACGACAGCGATAAAGAGAACAGAATCGAAAGCAACGTGCCGCGAAAACAAGAGCAGAAGCGACATCTGAATAAACAAGAAGAAGAAAGAGCCGCCGAAGCGATGCAAAAATTGAACACGAAGACGACAACTCTAGAACAACAACAACAACAACAACAAGTGCTCATTACGGCCGACGCCATCTCTGACGAAGTTTCGAAGAGGACCAAAGATGTTGTCAAAACGTGTTTAGAAAAAGAGGTGAAGTCGTTAAAAGCGGATGTGAGAAATTTGCACCTCGAACTCCTCCGCGCGCAGGAAGAAAACGCGACGATGTTTCGAAAGTTGCACGAACAACATTTGGAGTTGATGGATGCTTTGAGCAGCAGTAATTACTCTTCGAAGATGAATGGCAAATACTAGAAGACGTAATAATAAACTACGATATGGGTTTCTGTATATATTATTAACGCGGTCGGTTTCTAAATCTATTCTCTAAGTTCTATTCTAATCTTCTCGCGAAGCGAGGACGATGGTATGATTTTGCCCGCATCTTACGTCTAAAACCTTCGTCGATCGATCCTTCCATTTCACTTCAGTCGGCGTCGGGTAATCGAAATCGTTCCCTAATCCCAGTTGCCCGGCGGAAGACTCTTCGTCCTCGAAGTGCTGACCTACCGAACCGCTCCATCCCCACGTGAACAATCGATCGTCGCTCGTGATTGCGGCGCAGTGCTTGTACCCGGAAGAGACTTTGGTGAACGCGACGTTGATGTTCTGCGGTTCGTGTTTAACCAATCGAGGTTTTAAACCGTATTTCGAATCCGCTTCTTGATCGTCCAATGCTGCTCCCCAGGTGAACAAAGCGCCGCTGGATTTCGCGACCGCGACGGCGAAATTGAATCCTAACGAAACGTTTTCCAGTAAAACATCCTCGATTGCGCCTAACGCATTGGTGGTTGTATTCTCTTCTCCTCCTTTTACTACTTCTCGTCCTAATACTTTCCCGGATGTCGTTCCAATCGTAAACGTTTTCCCGTGTGCATCCACAAACGCCGCGCAGGCGTCCGTGACCGAGCAGTTGACGATGTTTCGTAAACCCGGGATTTTCCGAAACGAATTGGTTTGCGGTAACTCTGTCGCGGTAGCGGTGATGGTTGTTGATGACGACGATGATTTTTGCGGGAAGAAAAACTCTATCGCGGTAGCAATCAACGAAAACCGTTCGTCTTTATCTGTCTTAATTTTTCCGCTGTAATACGCGTCCCCGTTTGCGCTGATGAGAATGGTCGATTCTCTCCCCGTCGCGCCGTCTACGATGATAACGTCTTCTTCTCTTTCTTCTCCCGTTCTTTTTGATTCATCGAAAGTAACGAGCGTCCCTTCCTCTCTTTCCTTCCCGTCAAACGCATCTCCGACACCGAGTTGCCCTCGATCGTTCTTCCCGAACGCGAACACTCGCTTCCCGCCTCGCGCAATGCACACCGAGTGACTACTCGCCGGCCCGGATATCGCCTTTTCGATTTCAACGTTGACGTTTCCGTCACATGTAGCGTCTCTAAACTCTACTCTCGTCCATCCTCGCACGATGTCATTCATCGTCGTTTTTGCGTTATTATTACTACTTTCTCCATTTTCTCCTCCTTTATCATCATCAGCATTATTAATAATCCGAATCCCGCATTGGCCGTATTCGTTCAATCCCGTGGCGAACACTTCGCCTTTGCTCGTCACCACCAACGAGTGTGCGCCACCAGATGCGATCGATTTGATATTCCCTCCTCCATTCGTTGGTATGTCTACAGGAACGAACGTCCTCTTTGAAGACGACGATGCTGATGACCCTAATGGTATTCCGAGCCGGAAGAAATCGCCGTTCCCAGCCACGTACGCGTCCGTCTTTAACGTTCGTGAACTTTGGTTTTGCGTCCATTTTATCCGCTTTTTTTCTTCAATGGAAGAAGAAGAAAATGTCACGCGTGCTCCTCCGAAAGTGGCGATGATCTCGCAGAGCTGACGTCGTCTGTGTCGAAGAAGGAATAATCTGCTTGGTGAAGTCATCGTCATACGAGTGAGTGCGTATATATATATCTAAATAAGAGCGATGAAAAAGCGATGAGATGAGTGACGAAATGAGACAAAAGTTCGTTACAAAAATGAGAGCAAAACGATACGTAGAACACACTCTTAATGAATACTTGATGATGATGATCACGAACAACAACTAACTCTCTCTCTGATGACTCTCTCTTTATGACTCTCTCTTTCTTGTTTGTTTAGTAATTTAATAATAATAGTAATGATAAATCAGACGGCAGCGCCACCGGTCGTCTTGGCCATGTTATCGATTTCCTCGGATTTCGGTTTGATCCGTAAAACCTTCCCGATGGCGATGGTTTTCCCTTCGTCTCTCAAGGTGAACCTCCCTAACTGAGGGACGTCGGAGAACTTTTCCACGCAGATTGGCGCGGCGATGGTAATTCGAACGACGCCGATGGATCCAGCTTTTAAGTATTTGCACTTACTTTCTTTCGGCTTTCGAGTTTTCGGGTCCATTTCGCTGACGAGTTTCTTGACTTCGATTTCCTCGGTGACGGAGTGGATGTGGATGACGGCGTTGTAGCCGGTGGAAAAGATGGATTTGTGGTCTAACAATTCCACGATGGCGAGTTGGCACTCGATTTCTTGCGTGACGTGGACCAATTTGTTCGGCGGGCACAAGACCATCCCGGGATGGATATCTTTTTCGTCCACGCCGGAGAGTTTCATTCTCACGTTTTCGCCGCACTTGCAAATGGAACACTCGTCTTCGTCTTGCCAAAGCTTTTCAATTTTACAATCGATTCTACCGGGCATTAACGTGAGCTTTTGTCCGACTCGACACGCCCCAGATTCGGTTTTTCCCATGACCATGCACCCCATCTCCGCGTATTTGTCCATCACCGGCATGCGAAACGGCGCGTTCGGATCTCGATCCATCGGTTCTAAATCGTCCAACGTGTCGAAGAACGATTTGCCGCCGTACCAATCGCACTCGCTTTTCGAGACGAGATCTTTCACGTTCGTACCTTTTAATCCGGAAATCGGGACGAACGTGATGTCTTTTTCTTTGTACCCGCATATTTTCAAAAACGGAATCAGTTTCGTGTGTACTTCGTCGAATCTTTTTTTATCCCACTTGACGCTCGGATCGTCCATTTTGTTCACCACCACGACCAACTTTGTAACGCCTAAAGTTTTCGCCAACTGCGCGTGCTCTCTGGTTTGCCCGCCTTTTTCAAACCCGGTTTCGAATTCGCCTTTCCTCGCCGCGATGACCAGAACGCCGACGTCGGCTTGCGCGGCGCCGGCGATCATGTTCGGCACGTAATTTTTGTGCCCCGGCGCGTCCAACACGGTGTATCTTTTCTTCTCCGTCGCGAAATGCGCTTTACCAACCTCCACGGTTTTCCCTTTCGCTCTTTCCTCTTCCGAAGTGTCCATGATGTACGCCATGTACCACGAATCTCGATTTTTATCCTTCGCCTCTCGTTCGTACTTTTCGATGACTCTCTGATCGACTTGACCGGAGAGATACAAAATCTGCCCTCCGATGGTCGATTTCCCGGCGTCGACGTGTCCGATAAACACCAAGTTCAAATGTTCTCGACTATCCGCGTCTTTACTATTCGCCAACTCTTCCATCAACTGTTTCTCTTCCTCTTCCGCTTCTTTCTTTCGCTCTGAGTCTTTCCTCTCTTTTTCCATCTGTTGTAACCTCTTCGCTTCTTCTTTTTCTTCTTTGCGTTGTTGTTCTTCTTTTAACTTCTGTTCGCGTTCGGCCATTTGAGATAACGCGGAATCCGAGCCGGAATCGCCGCCAATCGTTAACGTTTTCGCGACCTTTTGCATCACAGACGATACTACTTCTTCTACTTCTTCTTTTTGTTCTTCATCTCCTCGTTGTTCATCGAGCGTCGACGAAACCGCTTGAGGCGGTACAGGCGCAGCACCAGAGGCGGCTGCACCTCCTAATCCTCCTCCTCCTCCTCCTCCTCCTCCGGGAACGAACGCGCTCGCGGTCGGTTTAAGATTCGTCGTCGTCTCCGCAGAATGAGTAGTGGTATTACTTCCAGCCGGTGGTGGTCTCACGAACCCTCCTCCAGGAGGTGCGTGCATCATCTTCTTCTTTCCTTTTTTATCGTCATCGAACGCGTCGAATAAGTCCGACATCTCCGATGATTTGATTTCTCTTCTTCTTCTTCTTAGCTCTCTCTTTGTTTTACTCAGTTTTCTTCTTCAGTCGTCCTCGTCGTCAAAGGTGTGCTTCTCAATCGAATGAATTAGGTTTTGTTCTCGTTCGTTGTTGTTCCTTTCGATCTGATGATGATATTCGTAGTGTTATAAAAAGTTGGTGAGGAAACGAGTCGAAAAGTGAGAGAAATGTGAAGTCCTTTAGGAATCTTGTGCGAGCTAAAAGAGTAGTATGTATACTATTTTAATCAACAACATCAACCACACGGTAGTGTGTGTGTATACATATTTAATATCTCATTGTCCGATGTACCCGCTCGTCACGCCGACGAGTAAAATCAACGCCGGGACGCCTAGTATCCCCACGATGCCTATTATCGCCATTGGATCTTTCAAAGGATTCTCCCCGCTTTTCTCCGCGGGAGATAAGAACGCCTCCGTTTCTGCTTCCTTTTTTCGGGTCAGTTTCGGTTGTTCCTCGTCTCCTTTGTTTTCTGCCCTGACCATCACTGTTGTTGAAACCTTCTTTTCGTTAAAGCGTTGTCTTTTAAAGAAGAAAGAAGTCGTTCGATGATGATGATGAAGAGTCATTGGTGACGTGTAATTGTTGTTTACAATCGAAGATGATGATGACTTATTTTTATACGAAGAAGACGACTTTCTCGACGAGAAAGAAGCCATCGTCGATCTCGCATTCGGCGAGAACGAGACGATAGAAGCGCTGATCGTCATTCTCTCTCTTATACTTATTCTTTCTCGTTCTCTCAAACTCTTCTTCTTCTTCTGTGTTTACTTTTTCTCTCTCTCCTCTGTTTTAAAGTTTGTCTCTGCGGGGGCTTGATTTGGTTATCAGTCGTTTTTTATATAAACCCTGAAAAGAAAGAAAGCAAAAAAAAACAAAAAAAGAGGCGCTCTTTCAGAGGAACAGTTTGGTGTAAAATCAGACAGACTAGACTACTCCTCCTTAAAAAAGACGATTTTTAACCAAAAAGTGGTTTCATTTTTACTTGTCGTCATTCATTCGAACACACACAACACACACACGAACAAGAACACGTTACATATCATCATCATCAAATATCAAATGCCGTATTACCCGAGCGTGCAAGCCTCGCAGCTCTTCTCCTTCCGCCAAGCGCTGACAACATCCACCAGCGGCAGAAATGCATCATCAAAAGCACACAAAACAGAGAATTTTAATACTAAGAAGAAGAACAGTTTTAGAAGACAAAGACACATCACGCAAGCAAACGTCCAAAACATTCGCGAGCAAGCGAAAAAAGACTCGAGAGACGGCGTGAAAGGAAATCTGTTCAGCGCGAAGTACGTCCCGTTCTCCTCGGCGGATAAATCAGAAACGTACTCGTTAGACGAAGTGATTTACCGATCGAAGAATGGTGGACTGTTGGACGTCGAACACGACATGGAAGCGCTTGGGAAGTATCCCGCAGGTACGTATTCTCGTTTGTGTGTTGGAGGAGTAAACCCTTCTTTTTATTATCCAACCAAATTGGTGCAATTCTCTGCTTTGCTCGCGGTGAGAAATAAATACCTTACGTATAGATATACAGTAGTATTAAAGAAGACAGACAACAACGCTTCATCATCTCAAACTGACTGTTATTATTATTGTTATTATTATATTAACCGCTTGCTTTCTTTAAAATCATTCTATTACAACAACAACATAATAATAATAATAATAATACTATGAACAGAATACTGGAAAACGCTCTTCGACGAACGCGTGGGCAAAACGTCCTGGCCGTACGGCTCGGGCGTTTGGTCCAAGAAAGAGTGGGTCTTACCAGGCATCGACGACGACGACATCGTTTCCATGTTTGAAGGCAACTCGAACTTGTTTTGGGCGGAAAGGTACGGACGAGAGTGCCTCGGGATGAACGATTTGTGGGTCAAGCAGTGCGGGAACTCGCACACGGGGAGTTTTAAAGATCTCGGGATGACCGCGTTGGTCTCTCAGGTGAACAGGATGAGAAAACAAGGGAAACCGTTGGCGGCAGTTGGGTGCGCGTCGACTGGGGACACGTCGGCGGCTTTGTCCGCGTACGCCGCGGCTGCCGGGATTCCGTCCATCGTATTTTTACCGAAGAACAAAATTTCCTTGGCGCAGTTGGTGCAACCGATTGCGAACGGCGCGTTGGTCTTGTCCATCGATACCGATTTCGATGGGTGCATGAGACTCATTCGAGAAGTCACCGCGGAATTACCGATTTACTTGGCGAACTCTTTGAACTCGTTGCGTTTGGAAGGCCAGAAAACCGCCGCGATTGAAATCCTCCAACAGTTCAACTGGGAAGTCCCGGACTACGTGATCATCCCGGGTGGGAATTTAGGCAACGTGTACGCGTTTTTCAAAGGGTTTAAGATGTGCAAAGATCTCGGGTTAGTCGATAAGTTACCTAGAATGGTTGTCGCGCAAGCGCAGAACGCGAACCCGTTGTACCGAGCGTTCAAGAACGGGTGGGAAAACTTTGCGCCGATCAAAGCGGAACCGACGTTTGCGAGCGCGATTCAAATCGGCGACCCGGTTTCCATCAACCGCGCCATTTACGCGTTAACCGAGTGCAACGGTTTAGTCGAAGAAGCTTCCGAGGAAGAGATGATGGACGAAGCTGCTCGCGCCGACTTGACTGGCATGTTCAACTGCCCGCACACCGGCGTCGCTTTAGCCGCGTTAAGAAAGTTGCGCGAGAACCAAACCATCGGCCCGTCCGACCGCGTCGTCGTCGTTTCCACCGCCCACGGCTTGAAGTTCACCGGAACGAAAATTCAATACCACGCGAAAGAAATCGAAGGTTTCGCGGCGACGTACGCCAACCCACCGATTGACGTCGCCGAAGACTTGGGGAAGGTCATGGACGTCTTGAGTCAAAAGTTAGCGAATTAAGAAAAATTTAAGAAGAAAGTTGATCAACATCACAATAAAATTATTATTATAAAAACGAAAGAATGGAGAGAAAGCGAGTGTTTGGAATGTGTGTGTGTAGAGAGAGAGAGAGAGAGAGAGAGAGAGAGAGAGAGAGAGAGAAGAGCGCGTTTTGTGTTTCATCTAAAAATATAATACATTTACTCACCCACTTACTATACTACAAAATTCTCCTCTTCTTCGTCTTCTTCTTCTTCTTCTTCTTCGCGTGAATCGACGACGACACCTTGTACCCGCAACACGAACAATTCATTCTTCTGTTATTATCACTATTATTATTATTCTCGTTCGCATTGCTTTTCTTCTTTTGATCTTCTTCTTCTTTACGAAGAGGAAACCCGCACCTCAAACAATAGTTCTGTTGGTCAATTAATTTCCTCGGCAAATCGCCTTCTCTCGCTCGACGAATCGCTTTAAGCGCGACTTCTGCCGCCAAGACCTTGACTTGTGTCCTTCTCTTTTTTAAGACGTTGTTCTTCTCGTCCTCGTCTGAATCTTCGTTGGTTTCATCGCTCTTCTTATTATTCTCCAACTCTTTCAAAAGCGCTTCCGCGCACTTGCGCAAGTGCAAAACTTTTCTGTTCGTTCGCGTGTTAAACGCGGAGATGTGGTCGCGCTTTTGCGGTCGCAGAGAGGCTCTCATTACGAGTGGTATAAATTGTATCTTCTCGAGAAGAAAAAAGCCGTCGTCGTCTGAATCGTCGTCATTGATGACGTGAGATGAAAACGCTTGTTGTTGTTCTTCTTCTTCTTGTTTAAACTCTTTCGCGGCGGCGCAAATGAGGAGAAGAAGTTGTGAGGACAAGTGTTGATAAAAAATTCTCTCTAAAAGAGTAACGCAGTAGTAATGTTACAACAACGCTTGGCTTTCGCCATGAGTATCTCTGCTATTAGTATGAGTATCATCAGCACTACTACCACTTTTACCACCATTCCACATCTCTTTTAACTCGCCGTTCATCCACGCGACACACACCGTCGTCAGCACCGTCGTCGGGACTAAATACGTCAACGCCGGTTGACCGCCTTGACCGCCAACTTTCAAGTATAACGCGATGAAGGTTAAAATCATACCGACGGAGTACGCGAATATAGAGCAGACGAAGTATTTGTACCTCATTTTTGTAACCACCTTTCCTCCTGTTGGTGAAGACGACGAGGAAGACGAATAAAATCGATTCTCGAACAACGCGTTGTGAACAATCAACAACCCGGGTAAGATGACGTCGCCGTAGCCAAGCATGCTGTATTCGCCTTGAGAGCCTCCTATTCTCGGGAACATGAACAACATCGGTAACGATTCGTGTTGGTCGCCACCTCGAGCGACGTTGACCATGACGGACTCCTTCCCGAACAAGTGCGGTTGGATGTACACCCAGAAAATGTCGTAGGACATGGCGCACGTGAGAAGTAACGTGGCGATTTTCAAGTTTGGCAAGTGGACTAAACGCATGACGTTGACTAAGAACGCGACGCCCATTACGTCTTGCAAGACCCAAGCCCACTCTTCGGATTGGAACATGAGCCAAATGCAGACTAAAATGCCTCCGAGAATGACGGATGGAATCATCAAATAATGGACGTTGCCGAAGAGCGGAAGGAGGATGAAGTTGACGTTATTTTCTTCAACGCGTGCGTTCAAAGCGGAGTTGTTTTTCGTCGCTTCTTCGTCCACTTCTTGCGATCCTCTACTGCGACTGTTCGAGCGTCTTCTGGTGGAAGAAAGCGGCGTCGTGTGATCGTACGACGTCTTGTGCGGATCCGCGCCAAAGATTCGAGCTATCACTTCAAAGAACATCATCGATAATCCTTGGAACGCGGCTAAGCAAAAGAGCAATCGAAACGCGACAAAGATCCAATGGTCCATGGAGTAAAAGAGGACGACTAAGACTAACGAGGAGAAGAGGACGAAATATACCGCCGACATTTCGGTGATTTCAAACGCTCCCTCTTCTTCGCCCGCGTTGTTGGAATAGTCCTGCTGTCGTCGGCGTCGGCTCGTGCCTCTTCTGCTTCTGCTCCGTTGTCTTCTTTTCTGTTCAACTCGACCGGATTCTTCGTCAATCAACGGTTGGTCGTCGCCTTCATTTGTATTTGTCGTCGTCCCATACGAGTTGTTGTTGTTGTTGTTGTTGTTGTTGTACTTCTTTTCTCTCGATTTATGTCTCCCTGGCGTCCCGCTTGGCGAACTCTCGTTCGACTGCGACGGCGACGCGCTGCTGTTGCTCAGACTGCCGCTGCTCGCGCTATTATTCAACTCACTAAAACCACTATCATTATTACTTCCTCCTCCATCCCCACGAGAATAAAACCTATCCGTGACGCTAAACATAGCCCCTAACGTGATCGATAACACCGCGATGAAGAGCAAAGCGCCGTTTCCGTAGAAATCAGTCCCGTCTTTTAGTTTTCTCATCTCCACCGTGCCGTCCAACTCGTACGCAGTCGTTAACATCTTCCCGTCTTTTTCAATCACGTTCATCACCGGAATATCGATGCTTAAATCTGAATCGCACGTCATAGATCCTAAATCCTCGCCGTCGTTCACGATAATAACGCACTTCGCGCCTTTATTCTGCGCGATTTGCGCTTTCGTTTCGAACGAGCACCCGCCTCTTTTGATGACCACGCACTTGTTCTTATACTCCGAAGCGTCCGCCGCGTCTTTCCCTACTTCTTCGCACCCGGTCATGTTGACGTCTTTCGGCGTCGTCAACTGAATCGGTTTTCTACTAGACTCGTTCGCGTCGTCGTCTTCTTCGTTATAATCATCCGCAATTTCCGGTCCAAACAACGCGCTCAGGGCGAAAATCTTCGTCCCGTCGATCCCTTCTAACGCCGAGCTCCCTCCCGTCGCGACGGTGAGTTCGATCCCAAACGCTTCGTCTCTCGTGATGCACGCCGGCACTTTCGTTAAAGCTCCTAAATCGCCCGTTTGCGTATTAGTCATCGATGATGATGATGATTCTCCTTCATCTTCGTAGTCGTAGTAGTTCCTTCTAGAAGTCGTCGTCGGTTTACTAAAACCGCCGCCACTCGTGATGCTACTCTTGGTCTTCTTCTTCTCTTCGTTGTTGATATTCGTATTCGTCGTGATGCGCTGAAACTCATTTTCATCATCTGCCGCCTGCGCGTCTTGAAAACAACAGATGAAACAACAGATGAAACAAAGGAAAAGACATTTTAGAAGAGGCGTCGTCGAAAGAGACCTCCTTTTCCTCCTTCTTTCCTTTGACAAAGACGCAATTTTCATCGTCTCGTTCTTTGTCTTCTTCTTCTTCTTCTTTAAATGATGGAAAATGACTTGCAAAATTTCCACCTCAGAACACCTCTTTAAGGAAACAGATGAGACGCCTCTCCTCCTCCCAAAGTTTGCTTCTTAAGTAAAAGTTTTGAAGAAACGAACAAAAGAATAAAGTAGTCTCTTCTTCTCTCGCTCTCTCCTTTCTCTGTTGTTCGTTATACGATGAAAGTCTTCTTTTGTGCTCCTCTCTTAATGGAATCGATGATGTAATTAATGAGGAAAACAGAAGAAAAGACAGACGCGCCCCCTTTTATTAATTAACACTCGAGAGAGTTTTGTTTTTTTTTGCTACGAGAGAGAAGCAATTTTTAAAATTAGGGCTGTACACCCTAAATACAATGCAATCGCTTTTTTTCCTTTTAACTCTTTTGCTTTTTAAGAAACACTTGACACAAATAGTCACTCTCGAGAAGAAACTCTTCATTCTCTCTCACTCTCTCTCTTCTTGTAGTAAAACGAACATGTCAAAAGGGTGTCAACAACTTATTGCCAATCTGAGAGCGTTCAGATCTTTAGTCGCGGGGTTGTCTTCTACGTCCTCCTTCGTTTCCTCCTTTTCCTCAAGATCAGGTGGTTCTGTGAGGAGTAGCAACATGAATAGCAGTTTTAGTAGTCATCACGTACAAAGAAGATCCTACGGGGGCGCCACGCCGAAAGGATCGTCGTACTTTTCCGAAGGCACGCAAACGAAAAGAAACGGACTTCTCTTCGGGGAAACCCCACCTTTAAAAGGGCAAAAACGAATCAGAGAGAGCTGGGAACTGCCGTATTTTGTGACCTTCTTCAGCGCGGGTGTGATTTTATGCGTCGGTTTGAACGGGAAACCGGACACCAGTTTAGTCGGATGGGCGAAAGAAGAAGCGAGGAAAAGGTTAGAAAAAGAAGAAGAAGACGAGAGATGAGTGTGCCACACGCACTGAAAAGATGTGATGCTTTTAACGACGACGAGAGAAGACGTGGACTACTTTTTACTATATATACTTTATTACTAAGAAGACTATTTTACTATTAACGTCTATATCTCGGGCGTTTGAAGTTTACGTATAAATGAAATATCCCTCGTTCAAACGTACACTTGAACCCGCGTTTGTGCGAGTACTCCCACTCTTTGTTTACGATGCGAAACGCGACGTCTTCGTACGGAGGACCGCTGGATATTTTCAGTATGCACGTGTCGTCGTTTACGGCGGATACATCGCGCTCGCACTTATACGTAGGCGCTTTGGACGAATCGATCAAATCCGGGTAGAAGACGTTAAACTTATACCCTTGGACGGTTTTCGGCGGCGGGTTATCGTGGTCGTAATGCGTGGAGTTGTACTTGTTCCACTCGTACCCGGTGTGCACTCGGTTGAAGTATCGAGGTTTCCGAGGTTTGTACTTGTTGTGCCACCAGTAAAGTTCTCGATCGCCGAGATCTTTTTGTTCGACTTCGCCGGTGAACGCGATGTCCCCATCCTCGAGTTTGCCCATCTGTTTCTCCGCGTATCGCTTCGCTTTGAGTTCTTCCTCGAGATCATCGGCTTCATGTTGGATTTCTTCTGGCGTTTTCTTTTCTTCTTGGTCTTTGTCTTCTTCTTCGTCGTCGTCGTCGTCGCTCGGATTGATTTTTCTTCCTTTTTGCCTCTTCATTCTTTCTTGTTGATATCGTCGTTGCTTTTCCAACTTCTTTTCGAGCTGTTCTTTCGCAAACTTCTCACAAGCGGCGGCGCGCAACCGGCGAAGATTTTCGGCGTCTTCGTCTTCGTCGATGAGGACAATCACTTCTTGAACATTCAATAAATCTTCGCCTTCTCCTCGCAGCCGCTGCTGCTGCTCTTCGTAGAGTTTTAAAAGTTTCGCGGACTCTTCTTTGGACAGCGGTTTCGGTTCGTCGCCATACGTCACGTCGATGTTCGCCAAGAGCGCTTCCTCGTCTTCTTCTTCTTCTTCTTCTTCTTCTTCTTCATCTTCTTCTTCTTTACCGTCGTCGTCGTCTTTATCGTCGTCTCGAACTCGTTTCGCAAAGTCGTCGCCGCCGAGCAAGTCTTCGTCGTCTTCGTCGTTGTCGTAGTTCTCTTTCTCTTCTTTTCCATCTTTTTTTTCGACGACGACAAACTTGATGTTCTTCTTCGATTCCTCGTACACTTTCGCCAACGTTTCTCTGCATTGCCTGTTTAATTTCGCCAGCGTCACTCGCTTCATCGCTTTCCTCCAAAACGAGATTTCCGTGTCGTCGTCTAAATCCTCGTTTATGGATCGATTGATTTCCTGTTCTAGATCGGTCAACTCTTCGAGCGAGCCAGATAAGTCGACCGATTCCATCATCTCTTCGTCCATTTCCGTCAGTTTATCTTCTTCTTCTTCTTCTCCTAATTCTGTTTCCGTCAAGCGATAGACGCACGTCCAAAAAAGTTTATATTCCTTCTCCTTCTCGGACGTTTCGTCGATGAGTTTCAACACGTTCACGCACTCGTCTTTCAACTCCTGCAAATCTTTCTCCGTCATGTATTTGAACAACGAGTTTTTCGAGTCGAATTCTTTGTTGAACGCTTTCATGGCGGCGAGTTCCTTTTCGCTTTTGAGTGCGCTCGTAAACGCCGAGCCGTACAACGCTCTCAGCAAAGTATCGATCGGTTTCGCTCGACCGTTTTTGTATCGAATATCCGCCCGTAATAACAACTGGTTGAAGTGAAACTTCTCCTCTTTCTCTTCCAACTCTTCCGCGCCTTCCATCGCTTTCTCTCTCATTTTCTGGTCTCTCTCTTCCTCTCGCTCCGCTCTCGCCTTTTCGTATTCGATTCGTCTCAGTTCGATTTTTTTAATCTCCTCCTCGCGTTCGAGTTGCGCGTCTTTATCGGTCAAGTTTTGGACCGCTTTTTTACCCTCTTTCTCGATCTTCTTGCTCCAGACGAACTTTTCGGTCAAGTTTTCGTCGTTGAACGGGTTCTTTTCGTCCGTGTACAAACCTCCGGCGACGGAATCGGTTTTCATTTGCGCCACCAACTTCTTCGTCGCTTTCGCGAGGAGTTTGTTTTTCAATTCATCGTTTTCATCTTCTTCTGATGATGAAGATGAAGATGAAGAAGAATCATCATCATCGCCGTTCGAGCGCTTCTTCTTCTTTCTTCGGCTATCTTTCTTCTTGCCGCCCATTCTTTCTTTCTTCTTTCTCTCTTACTCTCACGAATCCGTTTTTCTTCTTCTTCTTCTTCTTCTTCTCTTTTGTGTTTCTGAATTATGAGCGAAAAAGAAACTTCTTTCCTTTTTTAGAGGTGTCCCATTCTAAAAATATTAAAACTTTCAAATAGTTTATAAAATTGTACAATTCCCTTTCATAATACATCCCCATGAGTTCATAATTTTATTTAAAGTTCTTTTTTGTAATTTCAGAGCATAAATCATCACAGACGTGTTAATTTGGGATATTTTGCAAAAAATAAAAACAAGGAGAGTTTGTTAAATCCTTTTATTCTTCCCCTTTAATCTATAATTAGATATTTATCATGGATATAAATATTAAGCCGATCACTTTGAACTAATATAGTATGAAATTCATGTAATTAAACTTAATTATATTAAGTAAAAATTTTAAGTCCGAAAAAAAAATATTAATAATTAATTTCAAGAATTATCCCGAATGTAATTCGAATTTGTAATTCATTTGTATGCATGTACATTAAATTTTAGAATACTTGTGTAAAAGAAACGTGTTAATTATGTTTCCCGGATATTTAAAACGAATATTTTAATGAATTTAATTTCTCTTTCTCTTACTATTGGTACTACTAAATACGTTTCTAAATCTATCCTGTTCCCAAACAAACAGCGCTATCAGAAGAGCTACGGCTACACTACCTCCCGTAACAACGGTGTGTTTAAAGTTCGGCGTCATTTCTGCAGTCTTTCTTCCATTTGTATCGTCCTTTATTGCCGTCAACGCGAAAGTGCACGCGGCGACGGTGACGAGCGTCCCTGGTTTCGGCAACGTTTCTCTAAAAATAGTACTGCTCAGCTTCCCTGTTCTGATCAAGAATCTCGACGTCAAGTATATTCGCATCATTAAGGATATAAAGTTGCCATAAACCAATCCGGCAGCACCGATTCGCGAATATTTGAGAAGCGAAAATCCCAAGGCGCAGTTGACGAACGAACAGGAAACCAACCACGCGTTTCCGTGCTTTTTAATCTCTCGCTCGTTCATGACTGCGTGCGCGAAGCCTTCGACTATTCCATTTATACTCAACGGTAATATTAATCTCGCGTACGCTTGCAGAGTTTCTGTCCCGTCTTCCATCCATTTTTTACCGTAAAGAAAGTACATGACGTCCTTCGCGAAGAACGGTCCTACGAAGAAAGCAATCGTACCGACTAACACGCCGATGGAAAGAATATCGCCCAACTTCTCCTTCTTCTTGTCTTTCGTCGCGCTCGCCGCAAAAGTCACGAACGCAATCTCTTCGAACGGCTGCAACACTAACCGAACAAACAACGACCCTAAGTTCGAAACGAGACCGAAAACACCCATGACGGTATCTTCCGAGTTGGCGACTATCAGCGCGAATTTTTCGCCCTCCGCCAACGCCAACTTCAAGTAAGACTGATACAAGAACGAATCAATCAGTAGACGCTGTTTCTTCTCGTCGTCGTCACTCCTTTCTTTTTCTCCATCGGTGGTCGTTTTTGTACCTTTTCTCCGCTTCTTCTGTTTCTTTCTCACATCATCGTCGCGTTTTCGATACAGATAATAACTCGCAGCGTACACCGCGCTCGTCGCGCAACTCTGTCCGACTTGCGCGAACGCAAACGCGAACAACACGTTCGTCTTCCTCTTCTCTTTACTTAGTATTGTCGAATAATCTATATGTGAGGACGACAGGTGGTAAAACAGAACCGCGGTCCTTGCAAATGTCCCAACAGTTTCCGCCATCACTCGCGATCCAAAGAGTTGCTTCTTTTGTAACCAAACGTAGTGCGGTTCGCTCGTTAACTCGATCAAGGCGGCGCAGACGCAAGAGACGAGAGATATTCGGTATGAAGCCTTCATATTCGCGGAAGAAGAAGAAGAAGAAGGAAAAAACAGTAGCAGGAGTAGCAGCGGTACCATTAAAAGAACCAAAACGAATACGACGTATCGCTTTACGTATCTCGTGGCCACTCGAAACGCACGTTCGTTTTCATCATCATCTTCTGATTCTCCTTCCTCTCTAAAAGTTCTTCGTAATAAACTCCTTCGTAACCCATCTCTGATTGATAAAACGAACGCATACACCAGCGGAAACATCACTAAAGTATCTCCAACGCCATCCGCGGATGAAATTGTCCTGTACACGAACACTGAGTTGAACAGAAACGGTAGAAGTTTCGAGAGCACTTGCGCTAAAAAGAGCAACGAGAATCCGCTTCTGAAATTTGTCATTTTATTATTACGAGAGTAGTATTACGTAGTAGAGTAGTATTGCATCGACCACAAAATCACAACAAAATCATCGTTTACAAAGTCCTCCTCAAAAGGAGGCGTTTGGTTATTCGAGGATTTAAGTCGTTTTTTGTCGTCGTTTACAAAGTCTTTTATTAGTGTTTTGTACAACATGAGATGAAGTTGATTTTGTGAAAAAAGATGAATGTGACGAGAAAGAAGTGCTGAGAGTCTCGTGTGAGAAGAACAAAAAAAAGTGAAAAATGAAAAAGAAGACAAAATGTCCTCTCGAGAGAAGCTTCAAAAAGTGACAAAAAACAGTTCTTCTGTCTGAACAACAAACAAACACAACTGAAGAAGAAAGAACAACTTTTTGTTTCACAACAACAACAACAACGAGTTTGTGTAAGAACAACGGATTAACACCAAAACCACTAAGATGTCGTCGTCCTTTACAACAACAACAACAAAGGAAAAAGAAGAAGAAGAAGAAAAGAAAGAATTCATCGATGCGTTATTCTCCTCCGCGCGATACGGAGACGTGGAAGATATCAAAACTATTCTCAATCATGTTAATATCGTCTCGAATTTTGGAAGAAAAGTTGACGGCGACGACGAGGAAAAGAATACTCAAGTAAATAATTTCGTAAACTTTCAAGACGAGAACGGCAGAACGGCCTTGTTTTATGCCTGCGCGAACGGACACACAGACGCAGTAGAAGTCCTCGTGAACGAATTTAACGCAAATATAATGAAAACGACGAACACGGACGAGTCCACGTGCTTACACTGGGCGTGCTTGAACGGACACCAAGAGGTTGTGAAATTTCTCTTGCAAAAAGGAGGGAAAACGCTGGCGTTCAAAGTGAACAAGAACGGACGAACGCCGATGGACGAAGCCATGCACAACGATCGACAGGAGTGCGTGAAAGTAATCATGGACTTAACGTGCGACGACGACGACGAAAATGACGGTGGAGAAGAGGACATTTTAATAGAAGAAGAAGAGGAAGATGGAAAAGGAGAAGACCAGGACGACGGGAACGACGACGCGATGATGATGGAATGATTTGAGGAGAGAACTCAATAAAACTATAATAATAGCCAGAAATAGAAGAGATAGCAATAATACGAGTAGCTCATAATAAAGAAGAACAACAACCTAAGAAGAACACAACAAAAACGAAGTAATACTATGTTATTAGTACATTACATCAAAGCTTTGACCAAATTCTCTTCGACTTGTTTCCAGTTTACGATTTCCCAGACTTTGTTCACGTAATCCGGACGCAAGTTTTTGTATTGCAAGTAATACGCGTGTTCCCAAACGTCCACGCCGAAAACAGGCACCAAACCAGTCGTTATGCACGGATCTTGGTTTGCGGTTGTCACCACGTGCAACGTTTTCGTCTCTTTATTGAGACCGAGCCAGCCCCATCCGCTGCCTTGCACCGCCACCGTTTGGGACGCGAATTTTTGCTTCATGTTCTCGAACGAGCCAAAGTCTCTTTCGATCATTCGTTTCAACTCGCCAGACGGGTCGGAATACTCCTTCTTCGGTTGTAAGACTTTCCAAAACAAGGAGTGATTTTCGTGTCCGCCTCCGTTAAATTTCAAGTTTGGTTGCAACGCGATCATGGCGGCGACGTCGTTCTTCGCTTCAGCCTCGGCGAGTTTCTCCAAAGTCACGTTCAGATTGGTCACGTACGTGTTGTGATGTTTCGAGTGATGAATCTCCATGATTTGCGCGTCGATGATGGGTTCTAACGCGGAGAAATCGTACGGTAAATCTGGTAAAGTCACTTTCGTGGAGAATTGTCGTCTTTTTTCTCCTCTGCTCCTGTTGTTGTTGTTGTTGTTGTTGTAATTCCGATGATGATGATTCAAGAGGGAAGAAGGAGAAAAGTTCGTTGTTGTTGTTCCCCCGAGCACACCTTTTCTTAAACCTCCTCCGATATTTCTCGTCGTCGAATAATGATTTTGTGACGACGACGAATATTTGCAACTACCCAAAGAAGAAGAAGAAGTTAAAGAAGAAGAAGAACCAAAAGTAGTGTCGGCCCCGACGAGAAAAAGAGTAACGCTTCTTAATGCGTGACTGAATTTCCCAATATCACCACCACCACTCTTCAAAGCAGCGCGTCTTGTGCTATTGCTGAGCATTGTTTTAAGTTGTTGTTGTTCTTGTTGTTCTTGTTGTTGTTGTTGTGTGAAATAATTGTGTTTTAAGTTGTTGTTGTTGTTGTTCTTTTTTGTTGTTTTTTGTTGTTTTTTTCTCGTCGAACTGTCGAAAGAAAAAGGTTGATGAGATTTTCCTCAATTTTTCCCTCTTCTTTTCTCTCTTTTTTTCCATTTTGTGCACCACTTTTTTCTTCAAAACTTTTTTCTTCAAAACTCCTTCCTCTTCTTGTAAACTCATCCATCATCGTCCTTCTTGTGCTCCTCTCATCATCATCATCATCATCATCACTACTGTTGTTGTTGTTGTTGTTAAGAGTACGATGATGAATGACCTTGGGGACGAGTATCCAGACGACGACGACGACGACGATATCAACACTACGAATACTACATCGAATACATCTAAAATAACCGTAGACGAAGCGTTCGCGTCGTACGTCGGACAAATTGGACGAGGACAACTGAAACAGTTTTTATTGAGTTCCTCGGCGTGGTTACCGGCGGCGTTTTTGACCCTGGTCTCGGTGTTCACCCAAAGAACGCCCGAGTGGGAGTGCGTGAACGATGACGATGAAAACGACGATATCTTTTACTCGTACTGCACAGAGCAGAAAGCGAAAAGAATAGAGGACGACTTGTCCGTGTTGTGTTCGTTGAATGAATATTACGAGGAGAACAAGAAGAACAACACAGAAGAAATAATAGTATGGAAATGGACGAACAAGAAACAATCGATCGTTTCGGAGTTTAACTTAATATGTAAAGAGGAGTATAAAGTACAACTGGCGTCGTCCATGTTCTTCGTCGGTTTTTTCTTCGGCGCCGGTTTACTCGGACAACTCTCGGACGTGAAAGGAAGACGAACGGGAGTGTACGCCGCGGTGTTGATTTCATCTCTAGGTGCCGGGTTAGCCTCCATATCGTATTCGTATTCTCAATATTTCGTGGCTGTATTCATAGGTGGATTCGGTGTCGGAGGTATTGGCGTCGCGTCGTTCGTGTTGTGCACGGAACCGTTGGGGATTTCCTGGAAAGGCATCATGGGCATCGGGACGCAATACTGGTGGGCGCTCGGGATTTGTTCGATGTCGTTTTTCGGATACTTGATGCGAGAGAGTTGGCGAATGTATTCGTTTTTCTGCGCGTTATTAGGGTGCGGGTACGTCTTTTTCACGTTTTCCTTTCTTAAAGAAAGTCCCCGATGGTTGTTAGCGAACGGGAAACCGAACGAGGCGAAAGAGGTCTTGGAGTTTTTGGCGAAGAAAAACGGACGCTTGACGTTTGAACGACTCCCAGATTTGAAGGAACCGGAAAAGACGGAAAATGTGAACGTGTCCGCGATTTTCCCGCACAAGAAGTTAAAGTTAAGATTGATGTGCATGGCGTTTGTGTTCGCGTGCAACGGTTTAATCTATTACGGGATATCCTTAAACGTTGGAAATTTAGCCGGATCGATTTACATGAACAATTTCTTGAGCGGGTTGGTGGAGATCCCATCGCACATCGCGGCGCAGTTCGCGGTGGATATCATCGGAAGACGCACGACGTTGATGTCGTTGATGAGTTTAAGCGGGTTCGGTGCCTTTATCAGCGGTTTCTTGAAAGGAAAACAGAGGATATTCTTCGCTTTAGTTGGTCGATTCGGCATTAGCGGTTCCTTCAACGTCGTGTATTTATACACCACGGAGTTGTTCCCGACTATCGTTCGATCGGCGGCGTTGGGGTCGTGTTCGATGATTGGACGCATCGGTTCAATCAGTGCGCCGCAAGTGTTGTTCTTGCGCGTGATTTCTCCGGAACTTCCTTCGATCGTCTTGGCGCTCTTCGCCTTGTTAGCGGTGTTGACGTGTACTTTAGTTCCGGAAACGCACGGTTTGGTTTTGGAAGAATCTTTAGATGGCGCGGAACTGCAAGCGTGCGGAGAAGAAATGACACAAAACTTAGCCATTGGCTCTCAATTTAGCAACAACTTTACGCAGTTGATTGTTGAAGAAGAAGACGATGAATACAACGATAACGACGACGGGGCGAGAATGTTAGGGACGACGGCGATAGATTCGTCTTCTTCGATGGCGATTCGAGAATGATGATTGAAAAATGTATCATCGAGTTATTAGGAGCGGCGGCGCGCATATACGTTAGGAGTAGGAGTAGGAGTAGCAGTTAGTCATAGAATACGTAGATAGTAGTATACACATGATCAAAACCTTCGTCGTTGTCTAATCTCTCCCGTTCTCGCCCCATAAGATGGAATCCACGTCTTGTCCTTTCCTCGTGTACGTCCCTCCGCTTTCGATGAGGCCTGGACACGGCCTGTACGCTTTAATAGGCCACCAAGAGAACAACGGAATGGCAGCTAAGCCGCCTTGAATTCTCCCGGTTCCATCGCATTGCATTTTCTCTCTCGCTACTCCGCACGAATCGCACGATCCCCCAGTGCACTGTTTTTCCTCGTTGTTGTTTGAGTTGTTGTCGTTGTTGCTTTCCGCTGCTTCAGCTAAAACGACGACGACGTTTCTTCTTTGTTTTTGTTTTTGTTTTTGGGACGACGACGACGAAATCTTTGTCTTCTTCGTATACATAATACTATTATTGGTCTTCCTCAAAGAAGACCGAGAAGAAGACCGAGAAGAAGACAAAGCGGGAGAGGAAGTGGCAAACATAATCATATGTGTGTTAAAGTAGTTTTGATGATGGAACTTCTTTATGAAGAGAAGACACTTACTTATGAAGAAGAGGTGAGGAGATTTTTTTTTGGAGAATCCTACGAAACGTCTAATCTTTTATATCTATTTTAGTATTATTCACAGAAGAAAATCTCTCTAACTAAATACCTACACGCTATTCTTCTATTCTTCTTCTTTGTCTACTACTTCTTAATATTCTGAGTGGCAAAGAACCCTCTTTTATCGTTGAAAACCGAGTCGGTGCCGCTTTGACTGTCTCGGCTTTCCTTTTCCGCGTTTGGATTGACCAACTCGATGCCTTGGATAGGCGTGAACGCCAAGGAAGAACTCATGCCAGATAAAGCGTCGGAAGTAGCTAACCCACTGCCCATGCCACCTTTGTATCCTTTCTGCGCGTATTTACCGATCTTTGTCTTCTTCTCTTGGAATCTGAGCTTACCGTTCGCCGCGGCGGCGCCGGCGCTTTTGCCGAGCAAGCCTAAACCTTCGCCTTCGTAACCGATTTCGTCTTCGGCGACGTTAAAGCCAACGCGGTTGGCTTGTTTTCGCATGTCAGACATTCCGTATCGTTCTTTCATCGCGCGCATGCGTTTACCGCCTCTGCGTTTCTTTTGAATCATCCCCGGCGCCGGGAGCGGTTTCTCCGTGCGCGCCGGCGGAGGTTCTTGCCATTTTTCAATTTTCTGTTCGATATCTGCGTACATTTTCTTCCCGGTTTCGCCCGTCGGGTCTTGGCCGAACGCGTCAACTCTGGCCATTAAAGTGCACTTACCGGCAATCAATCGCACTGCTTTTACTCTCAACGGCGGCGGCGTTTTCTTTTGAATCAAATCGCATTGAAAAATGAAGCCGACGTTTACGTCGCCAGATTTCTGAAGCACTTGTAAAGACGAACCGGCGGTATTTTTCTTCTTCCCGTTTCCTATGTTTTGCACGACGTTCGAGGGCATTTTCGAAAGAAGCTCTAACCCTCCGGCTAATCCCATGACTCGAGCCGCGACGTCTGTTCCCAAAACTTGCGATAAATTCGGCGCCGTCTTCTCCATGTTTTTCTCGACAAACTTGAACAGTTTCGTCTTGTCGTCGTCCAACTTCAACAACCGTTCGCACGCTTCTAATGTCAAATCCAAGTCCGCATCGCTCAACTCCTTCCCGTCCGTGGTCGAACCGGTCACGGTGACGACCATAATCGTCGCCGACGGTAATACCGATTCCAAATCTACTCGCATGATATCCATCTCGTTTGCTATTTTTTGTACGACTCTGGCGTAATCGATCGGATGCGGCACCAACGATTCCAACTCCGGGAACTTCTTCTTGTACTTATCTTTGATGTAATTATGAACGAAGACGATCGTGTCGTCGATGTCTACGGTTAACGCGTTGCAATCTAAAATCAACGCGTACAAATTAGTAGTATTGTTTTCTGCTTCTTCTTCTTCGTCCTTTGAATCTTCTTTCTTGAGAGTGACTTCTCCCACCGTTCTTTTGTACCGTTCCGTGTTTAACAGTTTCGTGCACTTTTCTAACGCGTTGACGTTATTATTACCATTGTTGTTGTTGTTCTGAGCAGTTGCTTTTGCTGTTAGGTCGTTTTCTTCTTCTTCTTTAGTATTACTTTTACTTCTTTTGTTCGCTGTTGATGATGATTTGACGGCGAATTTCTCCTCCTCGTCCTTCAAATGAGATTTTTCATCTCGTAATTCTTCTTCTTCTTCTCCTTCTCCTTCGTCGTCGTCGGATAAATCGTCCAAATCTGCCAGAAAACTCTCCGCCAGAGTCGTCATTTCTTTCTTCTTTCTTCTTTTTCTCTTAGTATTATTATAGTCGAATACTAATACGAAGTTGTTGTTGTTCTATGTTCGTATTAAAAATTAGAACTTTTGACGAAAAAAGAGAAAAAAAACGAGCAAAAAACTCATGACTCGTAAAATCACACACTTGACACACAAAACTATTACTGAATACTTACTACTACTACTACTACTACTACGAATACTATACTACTACGAATGTTATACTAAAAAGTTTTCAACAAAACTACTGACAGGTTTTACTCTTGCACCAATTCACTTGCACCGCTCTTCGTTTCCCAGTGAACGGCCGCAAACCGTGGATGGCTTCTTTCTGCCCTTTCACGTTTCTATAGTTTCGAAACGCAACCATGGTGCCGCCGAAAGAAGGAACGCGAGCGACAATATTGGCGTCGTCCAGACTCTTTTTATTTCTCAAAAAGAGTAAATCGCCGCCGTGGTAGTCGGTCTCGTCCAGCGTCTCCTCGTTCAAGTAAATCAGAACGGAAACTGCTTTTGCTTTGTGATCGACGTGAATGCTGTCCATGCCGCCGCAGGGATTCGGTTCGCATGCTCCTCTTAACGTCACGCGGTTGTGCCATCCTTTCAAGTTAATCCCTAGTTTTGCACCAACCGCGTCTCTGAAAGCATCGCTCTCGACGTCTTTCAACAGCTCCGCGTACGTCCCTTTCACCTGTCCAGTCTTTAAAACGTCTTTCTTCTCCACGTTTTTCTTATTCGCCAACGTCGTCGAGTCGAGCGCGGGAGGGAAATCGTTCAAGATTTCTCGTAATTTCTCTCGTTCGATTAAGTTTTCGACGACGATAAACTTTAACTTCTCCGGGTTTGGCATCAAGTCGGATTGTTCTATTTTCGCGATATCGAAACTGCTCAGTAGTATTACTTCTTCTTTCTCACTTAAATTTTCATCATAAGCAATATTCGCAGCACCAATACCGCCAAACTCGTTGTTTACGACTTCTGTCTCCTTCTTTTGTTGATATCTTCCAACGTTAAAATCTGTCTTGGTGTTGAACCCGTCGACGAGAAACAACACGAACACGAGGAGCACAGTGAACGTCCAATAGTTATTCACTTTAGACGACGACGAAGTTAAAGAAGAGGAGGAGTCTAATCTGCCGCTCATTATTCTATTATTGGTGGTCGGTCCCCCCAAAAGTCTGTTTGTTTGTTGGGTGTCTGTCACACAAAAGGAGTTTCAAAGTTCGTTGTGTTGTTCGTTGTGTTGTTCGTTGTGTTGTTCGTTGTGTCGTTTGTTTTGTTGTTTGGAACTTGGAACTGGCAGACTGGCGACTGGGGGTGGATTCAAAATTTTTTGACTTTTTTGGGTTTTAGAATCGAGACACAATCGATTATTATTTAAAGAGGAAAAAGGGAGAAGAGAGTTCTTCGGCAAAAAAACAACACACAAAAAGGACACACGAAAACAAAGAAAAAGAATTCTCTTCGGATGACGACGACGACGACGATGATGATGATGATAAAACAACAACAACAACGAATAAGACAGAAGTCCAAGATGATATCGATGATGATGAGACAGTTCCTCTCATCATCATCATCATCATCGTCGTCGATATCATCATCATCATCATTGGTATCGCGAGGAGGAGGAGGAAGTAGAGGAGGAGGAAGAGGAGGCGCAGGAGGTGTTGCCTCTTTTTCCAATCGATCGAATTTCACTTCTTCTTCTTCTTCTTCTTTTTCGTCTTTATTATCGAGAAGGATGATGAACAACGACGCTCCATCATCATCATCTCGTCTGTTCATCTCGTCGTTCGCCTCGCGAGGAAAGAATACCAGCAGCAGATGCGTGAGCACGACTTCTCTCGCTCGAAATACCCAAAAAGAGGGAGAGCGAGAGCAGCAGCAGCAGCCGAAAGGAGATGACGACGGCGGAAAAAACAACAGCCAAGAAAAAAAAGCAGCAACCGCGGAAGGAGATGGAGCGACAGGAGGAGGAAAAGAACAAGAAGAAGAACAAAACGAAGAAGAACAAAACGAAATGGCAGAGAAAGACGCTTTAATCGTCGAATTAAACGAAAGACATTTGAGAACATTAGCGGATATGGAAAACTTACGGACGCGAACGCAGAGACAGAACGAAGACGCGAAGAAGTTTGCGGTGCAAGGCTTCGCGAAAGATTTATTAGACGTGGCGGATAATATGGACCGAGCGTGCGCGACGGTGACGGAAGAGATCATCGCAGAGGCAAAGAACGACGCGGGTAAATTGGAAACTCTTTTGCGAAGTTTTAAAGAAGGCGTGGAGTTGACGCAAAGACAACTGAGTAGCGGATTTAAGAAGAACGGATTGGTAAAATTCGATCCAGTGGACGAACCGTTCGATGCGAACGAGCACATGGCGTTGTTCAACGTTCCAGTCGGGGAAACGAAAAAAGAGCCCGGGTCAGTTGCTGTGGTAACAAAAGCTGGGTATAGATTACACGATCGAGTAGTGAGAGCGGCGGAGGTGGGCGTGTATCAGTAAAGAAGAGAGAAAGAGAGAGAGAGAGAGAGTTGTTTTGTTTTATATATTTAGAGTAGTACTCCGTTTATGATAAGTACAAAGTATATACAGCAGCCGCGCTAATCTCTTTTTCTTCTATCTAGTGTTTGATAGTACTAGTAGTACCAGTAGTATACATGTCGTCGTTCTAATTTATATTTGATTCGCGTCGAGTCACGAAGAGACGGTTATTTTCGAAAAGCTCACTTCGTTAATCACGTTTGACAATCGCTCTCGAGCTTCCACTTCGATGGCGTTCAACCCAACGCTATCCTCATTTCTATCGCTTTCGAGCGCCGAGAGAACGATCGCATCGCTCGCTATAGAGTTATCTTTGGAAATCAATTCTACCAACGCCTCTAATGCGGCTAAGCGAACGCTCGAAACCGCATCGGATGCCACGAGAAAGCACAGTTTCGTCAGTAACGTGTTTTGCATTTGAAGAAGTTTCTTGTCTTGCTTTTGTATTCTCTCCTCTTGCTCGCCTAAAGCGAGTAGCGCGCGTCCAGAACACTCTGCGAACGTTCTGCGTTCCGTCCAAATCTTACTCGATGCCATTTTAATAACGCTTTCGATTGCATTTGAAGCGTCTTTATATTCAGCGCGACTGGACGAAGACCACGTCGGCGGTTCTGAAAACAGAAGCGTTAAACTGTTCTTGAACACGTAATAAAACGAATCCATCGAGCTCGCGGCTTTCCTCACGTCATGCACTGGGTCTTTCAAGAGCTTCAAAGATATGGACAGAAGAGAAGACGGTCGTGGTTGCATCGGCATGTTGTTCGAGATGTTCCCCAACGAGGAAGCCAATTCGAGTCGAACTCTCCAACTTCCCACGGAATCCGCCGCCGCCGCCGGTTTCCTAGACTTTAAAGGAGAAAGGGAAACGTAAGCGCTGGAATCTTCCGCGAGCGAAGATAAGAGGTTCACAATCGGCGCAGAACGTCCAGAAGAAGGTGGAGGAGGAGAAGACGCATTTTTATTTTCGTCAGAAGTACCTTCATTCTTCATCATCGCAGAACACTTTTTTTGAAGGAGGTGATGTAACTGCGAGATGGTTACAATTTTCACCTCGTCGTTGAGATCATTCAGAAACGTTGCTTCCACGATAGGGCAGATATCCCTGACCACGATATCACCAGGAAGTGAGTTTACGATTGTTTCCAGCGACTTTGCAATTTCAAGTCTCGCTTTGTGAGCGTTTGAATTCAACAGCCAGTTCGGATCACTATGGTTAGCGTGTCCGTCGATGGCTGAAGGCGGCGGCGGCGGTGGCGGCGACGAAAGTAATCTAAACGCTTCAACAATGTCGTCCCACTTCCCAATCGGAGCTAACTTTTCGCACATGGCACCAAAATAACTCGCGCAGCTTATCCGAATCTGTTCAATATCATCATCTTTCGCGTTTGCACCGCTACGATTCGTGCTCACTTCTCGAACCGTATCGCAATATTTCTGAATCATTCCAGAAAGTTTTGCATCGTTGACATCTCCGGGTAGCAAAGAAGCGAGGACGTTACCAAGCTCGCACGACGTCAATAGCTGAACTTTCTTAGAAACGTCGTTGGAAAGCTTATCGAACAAGTCCAACACTTTATCGGTACTGATATCGGTACCCGCAGATTTTTTGTCGACGACGACCGAGTCCCAGGAGGAAATTTTCGCCAACGCGTGGAGCGATTTCACGCAGTTGAAGCGAACGGCCCAGTTTTCATCCTCACACAACAAGACGAATCCATCGATTAAAGCTCTTAAGTGCGTCTCTATTGCGGCCATTTTCGAGGCGTCCACCGTCAGTGTTATCTCTCTTAATCGTGGGGCTACTTCCACTGCGTTTTGAATAAACGTCTCTCGCACGCGATAACTTTTATCCTGCGAAGCGCTCGAGAAGCACCCAATCATCTCATCCATCGTTTCCAAATCCTTTTCGCCAATACTATTTGTTCCATGGTAACAATGTTCAACGAACGTAGTACTATTTCCTGACCCGACCAAAATATTCTTCATGACGTTCAAGGAAGATATTCGCAGCTGTTCGTCATTCTCTTTAAACATCACGTTAATCACGTGCGGTATAAGCATTCTATCGATGGAATCTCTCGTTATGTTTTCGCAAATAACCGAAAACTGTTCCTCCGTCTTTTTGACGACGTCTGGATCGTCGTCTTCCAACAGAACAAACGCAATTTCCAATAGCTTTTCTTCGTAAATCGAATCGACGGCGAGAAACGCCCGAGAGAGTAAACCCAAACTTTCCGCGCACGTTTCTCTCAACAGCGCCGATTCTCTCTCCGCGATCGTTTCGAATACCGTCATGACGATATCAGCTTCCTCGTTCGTTTGAATTCCGTTGAAATTCTTATCTTCTTCTTGGTGGCGGTGGTTGTGGTTGCCTTTATTTTCTTGGTTCCGAACGCCGCCGTCGCCGTCTCGCAAAAAGTCGTCTTCGCCATCATCACTTCTGGCACTTCTGCTGGCTAACTCGGCCAGTCTCTTCACGTGATACACGATTTGCGGTTCAGGAACCTCCTCGTTCGTCTCTTGGCCGTCGCTATGATTGCGCGCTTCGTTCAAGATACTCTCCGCGCACTCCTCTAAAATCGTCCTCTTCTTCCTCAACGGCAACGACTTCTCTTCTTCTTCTTCTTCTTCTTCTTGTTTCAATTGTTTCAAACCAACCAAGTCTAAACTGTTCGTCGACTCGATCGCCGTCGAGTCTCTCAGCTCATCGAGCGTGGGGTATTTCTCCTCCTCCAAAACTTTTGCGCGTTCATCTTCTGTCACAGGTCTTCCTCCTTTCGCGCGACTGCCGAAGAACATTTACTGTCGTAATGAGGAATATTAGAATATAATTTACCATGGCAACAAAACTTTGAGTGCGTGAAAAGAAAACGAAAATTTTATAAGCGATATAAGCGAGTTAAATTATATTTCATCGTCACTCGTCGCGTCGTGATATATAACATACATATTACAAAACACAACTTTCTCTCTCTCTCTCTCTCTATTCTCTCTCTCTCTCTTATTCTCTCTCTCTCTCTGTTTTACTAAGCTTCTACTACAAAAAATCTACATCTCGAAGAAGAACGAACACATTTATTCGTCTTCTTCGGAGCGCAAGCGCGCGTCCTTGTTCACTACGCAGACGTTCAATTGCGCCGCTCTCTCGACGATAGCTTTTCTCTTCAACGCAGAGACGTTGTGGGCAATTTCCGCGCAGTATTTTCTGTTGTGCATCAACAAGAGGTCCAAGTCCTTGACGTTCTTGACGACAAACTTCAAGAAGCCATTCGGCAAGACGTGTTTGGCTTTCTTGGCGGTACCGTAGCCGACGTTCGGCATGTACGGCAAACCTTTAAATTTACGTCTGAAGCGAGAATCAATACCTTTCGGTCGTCTCCATGACGTCTGTTGTTGTTGAAAGAGAGAAGGATGATCGAGGTTAGTTTGCGAGGAGTGAAAATTTGTTTTAAAACGAACGATTTTGAGAAAGACTTTTACTCCACGAGGACAAAGGGCTTCGCGGACTCGAAAAAGGGAGGGAAAATCGCGCGCTTTGAATGCGTAAAAGAGGGGTGCACGCATGCACAACATCTCGAGATGACGATTAAAATGAACGCAAAAACATTCATTTCATGCGTTTACGTCTCGATATCCCTCTTTTACGCGTCGCAAACGCGCGTTTCTCCTCCCCACAGATAAAAAGACCTCTCTCCGTCTCCACATTTCTTTTTCGCGGAAGAAATTCGACCACGAGAGTCGTCGTAATGCGCGAGTAAAAGAGACGTACCGAAACTCTCTTCGCGGTATCGGATTGATAACGCGTGAACCCGTTGGGTTTCTTCTTGATCTTGGTCGTTTTCACCAAAGGAGTCACCATTTTTTATCTCTATTCTCTCTCTCTAAATATGGCGAATTTTCATCAAGCGCCTTCCTTTTGTGTGTTTTTGGAGCTGAAAGGAAGCATGGGAAGGACGATTGATGAAAGAAAGAGGAGAAAAAAATTTGGGAAAGAGTCAAAAATCTCGAACAAGCTAAAATTTTATATACATTTTTACATCAAATCTAATATATCTAACAATCTAATATCCTTTATCCATCCTTTGCTCGACCACGTCTAACCAAAACAGAGTCTCTAAATCCCTCTCTCTCGCCAACCCTTCTCTCTCGCATATCATCTGCATCGAGTTTACGACTATCTGTTTCTTCCCGTTATACAGACTCACTCTGCCTTGGACGAACACGGTTTCGCCGAGACGAAGTTTTCCGTGAAGAAGTAACACGCCGTCGTCGGCGACCATCCTCCCAAACGGGTCTCGTTCCACTTGGTTGAGAGTATAATAGTTCTCCTCTTCCTCGTCCACGAAACCGAACGAAGTATTATTATCCTCGGAAGAGGTTATCGTCGAAGGCGCCCAAATCACGCACTCGATGACTCCGGTCCCATCGTCTAAAGAGAGAAATATCTTGGAATCTTTCCTCGTGGTAAACTCGACGATAACGCCGCACAGTTCGCACTTTCGTATTCTCCTGATGATTCTTTTGTTCTTCTTCTTCTTTTCATCATCATCATCATCACTGTTTCTATGCTTTGCACCACCCACTATTCTTCTATCTTCAATCTCCCAAACGCTTTCGTTCGTATTCTCCACCGCTCGCGCGTTTAAAATTTCTTTCGCGAACACTTTCGGCGTCGCCCAAAAAAACGGGTCTCTTCCCCAGTCGTTTTGGATGCGTCTTTTGTTCTCGTTATCGTACACGTGCACTCTGGAGAAGACAGTTTTGATTTTGTTGTTGTTGTTGTTCTCAACATCATCGTCGCCCCGTTCTCTCTTCTGGTTTTGGTCTTCCGTCCTCATTCTCTCATCATCATCATCATCATCACTCTCTCTCTCTCTCTCGCTCTCTCTCTCTCTCCTATGAAGAATGAAATTTGATATTTTTACGAAAGAGGAGACACACGAGACAAATTTTTTTCTTTTTTTTCTTTTCTCTCTTCGCTCTAAAACAAACAAGCTCTTTCTTTCTTTCTTCTGTCTGAGTGAAACAACAGAAAAAGTCTCTCTTCTTGTTCTTCTCTCTTCTCTAGAGGAGACAAAAGAAGAAGAAGATGAGCGAGACTCCTACTCATACTCCTACTACTAAGAAGAAAGAAGAATTAAAAGAATTAAAAGAAGAAGAATTAAAAGAAGAAGAAGAACAACAACAAGAAGAAAGTGATTCCACGGGATGGGGATTCTCGCTTCCGTCGATTTCTCTCCCGACTTCAGCAGACTTCCACTTCGCCTCGCTCTCCGATTCCATCTCCAACGTGGTGAAAGAGTTGGAAACGAAAGCAGACGAGGCGTATTCGCAGATGAAAGGAATGACGGACGAGGCCGTGAAGAATACAGTCATGGAAGCGGAAAGGATGAATCATCTCTCTCGCGATGATGATTTTAACGAGCAGGAAGAGAGTTTATCAATGAACGAGGAGGAACTCGTCGTAAAAGAGAAAGCGGCAGCGAACGCGACGAGACAGAAAGAAGAAGCGAGGAAGAAACTAGAGAAGGCAAAAGCAGAGAAAAAGAGGAAAGAAGAAGAAGAAGAAGAAGAGAAGAAGAAGAAGGAGAGAGAGAAGAAAAAGAAGAAGGAACAAGAAGAAGAAGAAGAAAAACGCGAACGCGAGCGCGCCGCCGTCGCCGCAGCAACAGCAGCAGCAGCAGCAACAGCCGCTGCTCAAAAAGAGAAGGAAGAAAACGAGAAGAAGAAGAAGAAGAAGAAAGCTTCGCCGGCGGTTCCCGACGCGAAGCAGAAACCAGCGGCGCAAGTAGCGCCGGCGTCATCGTCACCATCACCGCCACCACCACCACAAAAATCGACGAGCGAATCTGATGCCAACGCTTCTACTAGTAATAGCACTAAAGGAACAACAATAGCAACAGCAGCGGCAACATCAAAAACAACAACACCAACAAAAATAGCAGCAGTAGAGAAAGGAGCAAACGACGACGAAAGTAACGATGCAACTGCGGAGCTTCTGAGAGAGCTCGAGACGTTGAAAGCGAAACATCTCGAACAATCGAAAGAACTCGAAACGACGAAACAAGCGCTCGCGGCTCGAGAGGAAACTTTGCAAAGAAAAAACGAAGCCGACGCGGAATTGAAAAGACAAGACGAAAGCGAGGCTTTAAAACTCGAACAAGAGATGAAAGATCGCGTCGCTCAAGCTGAGCGGAAAGTCCTCGCGTTGACGAAAGAGCGAGACACATTGAAGAAATCTTTAGAGAAAAATAGAGCGGTTTCGGATGTAGTGAAAGAGAAGGATAAAATTATCGACGAGGTCATGAAAGAAGGCGAAGTGTTGAGCAAGAAACAATCAGAAATGGAAGGGACGATTAAAAAGTTGAAAGCTACGTTACGAGAAAAAGACGAAGAGATGGAAGAGCGAAACAACGAATTCGTTCGCGTGCAAGAAAATTTGAAAGTCGCCGAGATGAACAATCGAGAGTTGACGACGGATTTAGAGGAGAAGAATCAATACTTTTCGGATAAACTGGCGGAAGCGAGAAGAGAAACCGCAGATTTATCCATCACGAACTCTGGTAAAGCCAAGTTAGAGCAAGAATTATCCGAGGCGAAAGAAAGAGAATTCAATCTCGTAGAACTGAAGAAAGATTTGGAGCACGCGCTCAAGCGCAACACGGTACAATACGAACGGCAAGAGGAACGATTGAAACGAGATTTAATCGAAGTCGAGGAGAGATGCAGAATAGCTGAGGAGAAGTTGGAGGAGTTGACCAGAAAAATGCCCGAAAGCACGCGACCGCTCTTGAAACAAATCGAAAGTAACGAGAAATTAATGGATGAGAAAACAAACGAATGGCGAGAAGTCGAGGCGGTGTTGTTCGCAAGAATCGAACAGGCTGAAAGTGCGACCGAGGAAGAAAAGGCGCTGAAACTCGAAGCGATGGAGAAGTGCGAGAAGATTAACGCCGATCTGAAATCGCATAAAATGAAGATTGCTCAGAAAGATGAAGAGATTAGAAAAATACAAGACGAGTGCGAAGAGATGAAGACGGAGCGCGAGGAGGAAAAGGAAGCGCAAAAATCCGTGTTGCAAAATATCGCCGAGAAAGAAGCTAAACGAGAAGAGCGCGAAAAAGAAATCAAAGATCAAATGAAACAGTTACGGAATCTTCTCGCCGAAGAACGGGCAAAAGTGGAAAAGATTGATCGCACGTTGAACGAAGAACGGGACCGATTTGAGGAGTCGGTAAAAAGTTTGGAAGAAAAATTACGTCAAGCAAACATCAAGTTGGCAGAATTGCGCGGTCACGGTGGCGGTGGCACCGGCGGCGATGGTATCGCCCCTAGTGGCGAGAGAGTGTCAACATCAGCACAAAGCCAAAAAACCAACGGGAAAGGAGGACCGTCCATGTGGACCGTTCCCATAACGTTTGACTCTCTCTCTTCTTTTGGAGAAGGCGCGTCTTTACAAGTTCAGCAAATTTTAGAAAACGCGCAGAGACAACTTCAAGCTCGCACGGAACAGTTAGAGCTCGCGAACACGAGAATAAAGCGATTGGAGGCCACGAGAGACGCTCTGAGCGAAGAGCTCACGGCGTATTTGTTGAGCGAAGACGAAAGTTACTTTCAATCGCACGGTCAAACGTCGTTGAAAGATTTGGCCGACGCTCAGCTTCGCGAAGAGTTTACGGAAATCGAAAAGAGGTACAACGTCGTCTTGGAACTTTTGGGAGAAAAAGACGAAGAGATTGAAGATTTGAAAGATAACGTCGTTTCTTTGAAGGAGTTGGTGAACAATCTGAGTTTGCAAAACGCAGAGAGCGCGTGATTGATGATCATGACCGCGCGAGTGTATTCTTAGTATGTTATTCTTATTGATGATAGTTTCGTACCACTGGCTGTGGTGGAGGCAAAGTAGCTTTCCTCTGGCGAGAACGAGAGGGAGAAAGTTTCGTTTTACATCGTCCTTGTTCTCGTATTTTAGTCATCTTTTTGTCGCGAGTGATGAAAGCAAATAAAGCCTCTGCGCAGGGGTTCAGAATACTGTTGTTGACCTTAAAACTATTGCTACTGACGTGACATCGATATGACGCCGACGGTCTTTCTTTTCTTTCTTTTTCCTTTTCTGCTTTTGGCTGTGTGCTTTTTCTATAAATTTTGGATTTTTCCCATTTGTCCAATTTCACACTTCTTCCCTTTTTCTTCTTCATTAAATTGTTTGCAAACAACAAGCGAGATAAAAAAATGGTACGCGTCTCATTCTCGTTGACTTTTCCTCCGTCGTCTTCCCGTTGTTTTGGATGATACGGTTTCGTTTACGTTCGCATTCGTCTGCGCGAGGCTTTTGCACGGGTCGCGTCTCTCGCAAAAGCGGAAGGTTCCGCGAGAATTTTTTTAGGGCGGTCGATTTAGAGGGAGAAACTCCTCTCTTGTGTCTGTGTGTTTGAGCAAATGTGCGGGCCTTGCCGGTGTCAATACCAAGCTCGAGCGCACGGTGCGAAGGTGCAATCAATCCACGGACGAGATTTTCGTATCATTCACGAGTTTGTTCGCGTGAATTGCAATCATCGAGGCCTTTGATGCCTTCGCTTGGAGAGACCTTGACGCACTTTACGCGCGCGTTCAGCGAGAAAGATGGTTTTGAACATCACACAGGGCTTTCCAAAGACGCAAAATTTCTCTACGAGAAGAGAAGAATACTAACGACGATAAACTCTTTCTTTCTTTCTTTCTTTAAATGACAACGCAGGCGTCTTCCCTCAACATTTCTAAAAAGCGTAAATTCGTCGCCGATGGCGTCTTCTTCGCCGAGTTGAACGAAATGCTCGTTCGTGAACTCGCCGAGGATGGCTACTCTGGAGTTGAAGTTCGATCGACGCCGGTGAAGATGGAAATCATCATTCGCGCGACGAGAACGCAAAACGTTCTCGGTGAAAAGGGTCGCAGAATCCGTGAATTGACTTCGTTGGTCCAAAAGAGATTTGGTTTCGCCGAAGGCGCGGTCGAGTTGTACGCCGAAAAGGTTGCCAACCGTGGTTTGTGCGCCATCTCGCAGTGCGAGTCTTTGCGATACAAGTTGCTGGGCGGCTTGGCAGTCAGAAGAGCGTGCTATGGCGTCTTGAGATTCATCATGGAAAACGGCGCAAAGGGCGCGGAGGTCATCGTCTCTGGTAAATTGAGAGGTCAAAGAGCCAAGGCTATGAAGTTTAAGGATGGTTACATGATTTCTTCGGGTAACCCGGTTCGCGAATACATTGTTAGTTCGACGAGACACGTCTTGTTGAGACAAGGCGTCGTCGGTATTAAGGTGAAGATTATGCTTGATCACGATCCGAAGGGTAGAATGGGTCCGAAGACGCCGATTCCGGATACCATTATCATTAAGGAGCCGAAGGAGGATGAGAACATGGCTAAGCCAATCATCGGAGCGGAAAACTAAAGATATAAATAAAATATAGATTCTAGCACTTAAAGATGTAATAAACGCGTATTTGTCGCAAAAGTTTCAATAACATAAACAGAGAGTAGTTGTTTGCTCTATGTCTTCTACATGTGCGCGCGTTTTACGCCTACATTCCCAGCACGTTTTTGATCCCCTGTCCCTGGTCGTCGTCCTTCTCCCAATCTTCATCTTTCGTGCTCTTTTGTAACATGGAAAACAAACTCTTCTTTTTATTCTCCATCACAGACGCGCTTGAGTTGATGTTATTGTTGGCAACATCGTCGCCGAAACCCGTTCGAGCTTCATCACCTCCGAGCAAGTTGTTACCTAAGGAAGACGGCATCGTTTCAGTTTCTCTCTGTGTTGTTGCCCATTGCGAGTTTGAGTTGTCTAATGCGCTACCAAACACGAATGTTCTCGAGGCAGCGCCGCCGCTGATGATACCTTTCGCGAAACCGCTCTGAGATTTTGAGCTTCCGTTGCGTTTTAAGAAACTCGTCGACGATGTTCGCGCGGCGCCTAGATTTGAAAACTGAGAATTTCCTCGCGAGAGTCCACTACCGCTTCCTCCTCCTCCTCTGTTACTGAGATCGCTCGCGATCGTTTGACTCTGAGTGGTCCCTTGGCCTTTATTGTTGTACTTCGTCGATTTTTTGTTCTTCTCCTTCTCAAACAACTTCATAACCTCCATCGATACTTTACCTTCGCCGACTTCTGGTAACGCTTCGTTCTCATTTGGTTCTTGGGTATCACCCCCCGAAGCTTTCTTCATGGAAAATCGCTGGGCCTGTCTTTCTTTAAACGCTTTCGCGCCTTCGTCCTCGTCGTCGGAAACTTCAACCGCTTCCTCGGGTCGAAGGTTGCGCAGGTCATCAGAATCAGACTCGCTCTCGGAATCATCTCCTCTCTCTTGTGTTCTTCTCGTTTTCCATTTACCGTCATCGTCTTCTTCGCCATTCAATCCCTTTTTCGGTCTCTTGAATCCATTCTCTAGTAACTCTTTCATTTTTTTTATGTCTTCTTCGTCTTCTTGAATTGCTCTCTTCGCGTGCGCGTCCCGTCGAGCTTCATTTCTTCTCTCATCGTTATCTAAGGCAGTACCTTCTCTAAAATCAACGAAATCAGCCATTTCGTCGATTTCAGCTTGGGCGGTTTCTATATCGTCCTCGTCATCATCGTCGGTGTGACCACCATCTTCAGACATTTCGGCTTCGTCGTCGACGCCTTCGGTTGCTTTCTTAGACCTTCTCTCCTTCTTTTGATTCTTTCGATCCTCCTTGTAGAAGTTTCTCGCGAGCTTCCTTTGTTCGCGTCTTTCTTTTCCAGTCATGTCTTCTTCCTCGGAAAGTTCACCGTCGTCTTCGTCTCCGTCTTCGTCGTCTTGATTTTCCTTTGCGGTGTTGTCTTTGTCCTCGGCATGGGCCGGATCGTTGACGACAACTTTCATGGTTTTCTTGGCGGAAAGAGATTTGCGGATGAATTCTGCCGCGGCAACTTCATCGTCCGAGTCGCTCTCTTCTTCAAGCTCTATCATTTCCTCCTCTTCCTCTTCCTCTTCCTCTTCCTCCTCCTCTTCGCTCAATAAATCCATGCCGTCGATCTCGTCAAAGTTAGTTTTCTCCTTCCCGCCGTCTTCGCCTTCATCTTCCGAAACTTCTTCATTCACTCCATCATTAACGGCGCCTTCAGCGTCCTCTTCCGCTTGGAACTCTTTCTTCTCCGGCGACGGAGGAGGTCGAGGGTACCTTGCCCGTAAATTCTCATCGTTCTCAACCATTCGTAAATTATTTTGCAACTTTTCAATAACCGGTAGGAAAGACGTGCGTTCCGCCTGGACTCTGTATCCCGGAAAATGTACGTGTTTTGCCGTTTTACGCATCAACTTCTCGTGCGCTTCGTCGGCTTCTTCTTTCTTTTGTCGCATGACGGCTTCTTTATCGTTCGGATCGATCGCTTTCTTCTTTTTACCGCCTCCTTTTTTGGTTGTTTTTCGTCCTCCTCGTCGTCGTCGACCTCCTTCGTTGTCTTCCACTTCGGAATCTGACGAAGACTCATTCTCCTCCTCCTCCGAGGAGGAAAAGTTCAACTCGGATTCAGACTCTTCATCCTCCTCTTCATCTTCGGACAGACGTCCTGTTTCCGCGAAACGTCGCTCTAAGATTCGTTCCTCGTCGTCGTCCTCTTCCATTTCTTCTTCTTCTTCTTCTTCTTCTTCGAGTTCAAATTCAAATTTGTCTCCTTCTGCTTTTTCTTCGTCACCTTGACCACTAGTATTCTTCTTCGACGCGACTTTTTCTACTCTTTCGCCCGATTTGTGTTTCAAAGTCTTCTTCTTGAACGACTTTTCGACGGTGTTGTTGTTGTTGACGTCTTCTCTTTCTTCTTCTTTATCGTTTGTCTTCTTCGCATCAATATCAGCGGCATCATCAATGACTTCTTCTTCTTCTTCTTCCTCCTTCTCGTTGGTCCCTCGAACTCTTCGTTTGATGCGAATAAAGTCTTCTTCTTCTTCTTCTTCTTCTTCTTTATCGTCGTCGTTTTGTTCTTTCGTCTTCTCGATCGCGGCTTCTTCAATCGTTGCGCGCTCTTCTTCTTCTTCTTCTTCTTCTTCTTCTTCGTCTAATTCATCATTTTGAATTTCGTCTCCTAAAGGCGAAGGAGGAGAAGGAAGATTTGGAACTCCTTTGGAAGAGACGTTCTCCTTCTCAAAAGCGACGACTTTTGTTGGTACTTCAGTCATTCTCAGTATTCTTATTCTTAGTACTCTGTTGTTCTTGTTCTCGTGTAAAATGAATACGGAAGAGGGAACAACAATATTTTGAACGTTAGTTGTGTGTGTTGAAGTGAAGAGAGTGGAACTAATAAAGTTTTTCTTTTTTGAATTTATTTTTCTCTTGGACAACAAACCCCCACACACAAAGTTTTTTTGGTCTCTCTCTTTAAAAAAGTTCCTCTCTCTCTCTTCTTCTCTTCTTCTTCTTCTTCTTTCTTCTTCACACGAAACGAAGTTTGTGTGGTCGTTAGAAAGAAAGATATTCACAACAACAGACAAGGAATGATGGACGACGACGACGACGAGAATAATACCGACAACGATACCGACGACGAGGAGGAAGAGGTCTTCAATCCCATCGAACGGTTTCAACAAAGTCGAGAAAAAGAAGAAACATCGAAAGCGTCGGGGTCGTCTCATCAATCTCATCTTCTTCAGTCGTCGTCTGATGAGAAAAAAGGAGTGAAGAAGTTGAAATTCGTGATTCGACCAAAAGAGGAAAAAACAGCCGCAGCAACGGGTGCGACTGATGATGAGAAAGAGGAAGGGAGAGGGAGATCAACGGTTCAATCGACGAGGGAAATGTTCGAGAAGTTTTCTTTGAAACCACCGCCCGGGTTTTCCTCAAACAAAGCGACGACTCCTTTTCCTTCTTCTTCGTCAAAGAAAAAGGAAAAAAAAGAAGAAAAAGAAGAAAAAGACGAAGAGGAAAGAAACGAAGGTTGGCTCACGCACGGGAACGACGCGTGGCAGGAAAGGAGAGGACACGAGGAAGAGAGCGAACGAGAGGAAAAGTACGTGGATGAGCTGACGCACACGGCAAAGAAGAAATACGGGAAATACGCGTTCGTGGAAGAAGCGAGTTCGCCGAGCGGGATATTGAGCGATTTACAGGTCGCGGAACCGCTCGAGTTTGATTCCGTAAAGACGAAAGAAAGAACAAACAAGTCAGACAGTAGTAGTAACAGAAACAACAATAACAACAACCACAAAAGAAAAGAAGAAGAAGTAGACGTGTCGGAGTCGTTTTTACTCGAATCGTCCATGGAGAACGACCCGTTTAAAATCGACGACGAGTTCGACGACGTTCGAAAATTAGAAATTAGAAACGCGAACAGAGCTCGCTCCCCCCCGAACGAAGATCAAGTCGCGCACGCGAGGGTTCTCGTGCAATCTGGGATTGTAAAATTTAACTTGAACGATTTACGCGGCGCTTTGTGCGATTTCCAAAACGCGTGCGTTCTTTTGCGCGATAATTACCACTCGGGAGATATCGCGTTCGCAAAGGCAAAGACGCACTTAGTCGCGGCGTTTTTGATTTTAAAGTGCGAAGAGAACAAAGGAAACGTAGATTTGTGCGCGAAACTCGCTCGCACGTTAGCAACGGTCACGTACATGGCAGACGAGAGCGTATTTGGCGGGTTTAGTCAACAATTTCTGCTCAGTCCGAAACTGATTTGTCGGTGTTTGCGATTCGCCTCGGCGAAGAATTTCCACGCCAAATATTACCTAGCGGCGAAGGAGTACTTGGAAATCCTTCTGAAACCGTTCTTCTGCGCAGATCCCAACACGGAAGCGGCGTTGAATGGCATGAAAACGCAGTGCGAAAACGCAGAAAAACAGCAGCACGGAACGACGAGAAAAGTAGACGAGATGGAAAGTCAAAAGCGCGCGCGCGATATCATCGACGAGCTTTTCGAGGCAGCGCGCGGTGGCTAGAGTTCTCTTTTCTAAAAAAGGATATGCGTTTTTTTCAATTACTTTTGTACGCATGATGCTATCGGGCCTCGCCACATATTATCGCACGTTTGCGTTTCTTGAATGAGACTCCCCTCAATAATTCCGCTTTGCTCAGTCGTTGCCGCTTCGCCTTGCCATTTTGAAAGATCTTGGTTAAACGCTCGAGTGCTGAAAAACATCCACTCCATATTCGTCACTTGAGATGTGTCCCATTTGTTTTTGTTTTTCCCAATTGGTTGATTGAACGCCTCGCAGCTTGAGAACATGGCGAACATGTTTTTTACTTGCGACGTGTCCCAGTTCGATATGTCTTGGTTAAATTTTGATGCCCCGCGGAACATCTTTGACATGGTTTCCACCCGAGAGGTGTCCCACTTCGAAATATCGCCGTTGAAGGTACTCTTACCATCGAAAGTAGCCTCCATGGAAGTGATCCGACTCGTGTCCCAGTCGGGCATGATCCCAAAACCACTCTCGCTGGCATAATTGGTACAAAGTCCCCCAACAGCATCTTCACTTAAACACCTATCGAGTGCGGTCATGAAATTCGAAGCATCTAGCTCGGTGGAAACGTAATCATTCGAATGTATACAGGTTGATGGCTTTACTGAAACTACCGTTGGACTTGCACAAAGAAATTCGTCTTGGAAAGCAGTGGCTCCTTCAAAAATGTTCTGGTAGCCTGTCACTTTTGAATCGTCCCACGTCGATATGTTCTGATTAAACGCTCTAGCGTTATAGAACATCGATTCCATCCTAGTCGCACTCGAAACATCCCATCCACTAATGTCTTGATTGAACGCATACGCGTTTTGGAAAGTGTACGCGAATTCTATCACACCAGATACATCCCAGTCAGCCAAAGGTTGATTGAACGTGTAAGCGTCATAAAACACGGTATAAAGCGAATTCACTCCGGAGATGTTCCATTTTCCGATAGGTTGGTTAAACTGAGAGTTTCCTCTGAATAGTGAATTTATATTTGTCATCGAAGAAGTGTCCCAATCCCCGATGGGCTGATTAAAAGAAGAGTCTGTGAACATACCATCTATTCTGTTCACCTTCGACGTGTCCCATTTTCCAATCGGTTGATTGAAGCTATTTGTTTGTTGCCAATCACCTGCAAACATTTCGGACATACTCGTCACTTGAGAAGTGTCCCAACTTTCAATTGGTTTATAAAATGAAGCTTTCTTAAACATATAAGCCATACTCTTCACTTGATAGGTGTTCCAGCCCCCAATTTCTTGATTGAAGTATGAGCCATAAAACATTGTTTGCATATCAGTTACTTGCGCCGTGTCCCAACCTCCGATATCTTGATTGAACGCTTGAGCATTAGAAAACATCGATTGCATATCCGTTACTCGCGCCGTGTTCCAATTTCCAATGTCTTGGTTAAACGTTTTAGTGCTAAGAAACATTGCTCTCATATTCCTCACTCGGGATGTGTCCCACTTCGAGATGTCAGCGTTGAATGTGTCCGTATATTTTACAAAACCTATTCCTCCGTTATTCCATCCGGTCATACTTGTTACCAAACTCGTATCCCAATTCGGCATCGTCCCGTAATTTTTCGTGGACGCCCACGTCGTGCACTCGCCAGTCACCGGTGCTTCTGCTAGACACTCTTCGACGAATGCATGCCAACTCGCGTCGGGTATGCATATGGAACACACGCACGAACTCGTGGGACCGGTGATGGCGTTATCGCACGTAAATTTGGCTTGAAACGCAGTCGCGTCAGAAAACATAAAACTTTGCGCTGTTGTCGCGGCTGTTCCAGTCCACGAGGAAATGTCGTGGTTGAACGCAGAAGCTTGATTAAACATAGCTCCCATATCAGTCACTTTCGCTGTGTTCCAACTCCCAATGTCTTGGTTGAACGCAGAAGCTTGATTAAACATAGAATTCATAGAAGTCACTTTCTCTGTGTTCCAACTCCCTATGTCTTGGTTGAACGCAGAAGCTTGATAAAACATAGCATACATATCAGTCACTTTTTCTGTGTTCCAACTCCCAATGTCTTGGTTGAACGCAGAAGCGGCAGCAAACATATATTCCATAGTCGTCACTTTTGCTGTGTTCCAGTTCCCAATGTCTTGGTTGAACGCAGAAGCGGATCGAAACAAACTTTCCATAGTAGTCACTTGCGCCGTGTTCCAACTCCCAATGTCTTGGTTGAACGCAGAAGCGTAAGCAAACATAGTTCTCATATTAGTCACTTGCGCCGTGTTCCAACTCCCAATGTCTCGGTTGAACGCAGAAGCGGAATAAAACATAGAAAACATAGTAGTCACTTTTTCTGTGTTCCAACTCCCAATGTCTTGGTTGAACGCAGAAGCGGAAGAAAACATTGCATTCATAGCAGTCACTTGCGCCGTGTTCCAACTCCCAATGTCTTGGTTGAACGCAGAAGCGTAATAAAACATGCCCCACATGCTTGTCACTTTCGCAGTGCTCCAACCTGATACATCCTGATTAAATGCAGTCCTACCAAACATCCAATCCATGTGCTCCACTCGAGACGTGTCCCACCTCGCGATATCCTGATTGAAGTCAGAAGCATTCCAAAATAAGCTGATCATGCTCGTCACTTGAGACGTATCCCATTTCGAGATATCGCCATTAAATTTGGTCTGATCGGCGAATCCGCGAACTGATTCATAATCATCTCCATCGTACCCTTTCATATTCGTCACCAAACTCACATCCCAATTTGGCATCGTCCCGTAATTATTCTCAGAAGCCCAAGTCGTGCACTCCCCAGTTACCGGTGCTTCTTCTAGACACTCTTTGACGAACGCATGCCAACTCGCGTCTGGTATCGGCGAAAAAAATCTATGTCTAGCAAATTCGATTGTTTCGAGACCGTATCCCGCAACGTTTCTCGACGTCGCCAGGGATTGATCAGTTTTGTCCTCCTCCCATCTTGACGAAATAGTACCTTGAACACACAAGGAAGACGCACCATAGGGAGATGTAAAATAGCCCGCCGCTAGTGGTTTATAGTAACACTTTCCGCTGTCGTGTTTTATTTCAAATCGAACCATTTTGCACCAGTTATCCGTAGATTGATAGGCTGCGATGTGTTTGTAAGAATCCTGAGTTTGTTCCGCTACATTTTCGTCAAACAAGGTAGATTCCTTCACTTGACCGGCAGAAATATACGCGCCCATAAATGTAACTCTGTACGGCAAGAATTCCATCGCAGATTGACAGTCACCGAGAAGAAGGTAATTGTCCTTGTCGTCGCCGTTAAAGGTATCATCGAGAACCTCGTATTCGCACGATGTTCCCGACCATCCATCGCGACACGCGCAAATCCAATCCGTCCCGTCGTGTTGCAAGCCATCTGCACTTGGAGACATGCAATACGGAGGCCTTTTGATGTTATTTTCCAATTGCGTTTGCAGTTGCAAAAGAGTCTCGGTCGCGTTTTCGATGTTTTCTATTCTCGAGTTGAAACGTGATAATCCGTACCCTCCAATAT